>SKEX01000017.1_pt1 | contig 248949 bp, 236 predicted proteins | sample 4841451 | NCBI WGS metagenome assembly SKEX01 (sample SAMN11008798, study PRJNA524170) | human gut metagenome | isolation source: fecal sample from pouch patient p38, | place: Israel: Tel-Aviv | reverse complement strand
AGCGTAGAACCTCATGTGTTTATGCAGATCTAAGGGAACTCAGTTCTGAGATGGGACTCTTAATGGCTGCATAGATGCAGGCAGATATACAGCGGACTACCTGTAATGTGGGGACCTGCCATATCTGGCATGGGAAAAAGCGCATATCTGCGCAAACCTAAGTTACAGGCGTATCCGCCGATATTTAGTCTGACGCCTAAAGCGTCTGGAAGCACGTGACTTTAGTCATGTGAGGATATAATTCACGAGTGTGGAATAGCAATAAAACAGGAAAAAGCTCTGGATGGTGATAATCTGGTGCTGCGGCTGAAAAAACTGCGGCATCAGAATACCGGACAGGGCTTTTTGTAATATACGCATATGTGGAAAAATTCAGGGACATTAAGAGCTTTTTAAAACAGTATTTACAGAAAATGGAAATAAATATGGTATATTAAAAAAATAAAATGTAATATTCTTATATTTCTATAACAGTAAGAAATTGTACAGAAATGGAGGAAAAGTATATGAAGAATAAGAAAATGCTTGCAATGCTTCTGGCACTTACCGTGACAGCGGCAGGGACACCAGTATATGCCGCGGATTTTTCAAATGGAAATCTGGAAAGTGTGCAGGAAGCGGCAGAACCGGAAAAAATTCTGACGGGAGATACTGCTCTGGAAGAAGATAGTAATGCGCAGGAGAATCAGGAAAGTGATGAATCCGGGTTTACGTCAGCAGAGGAAACCGATGAATTTACAGAAGAAGATGTGGCTTCTGCATTTACGGATGACACGGAGAATGAAGTGGCAGAGGCGCAGAGTTCGGATACGGAAAGTGGAAGTGAAGAGGAGACAGGTACCGAAGGTTTGGAGTATGAATATGATGCGGAAACAGATACCTATCATCTGGTAAAAGGTGTCAATGTGGAGAGTGTTATAATTCCGGAACAATATAATGGAAAAATAGTGAGCGAAATCGGTGAAAAAGCATTTGCAGGCTGTGACCGGATAAAAAATGTCAGGGTAAACCGGGAATGGGACCAGGAAACCATGATTATCAGACAGTCTGCATTTGAAGGCTGCATTCATTTGCGAAAAGTTATGTTAAATCGCGTGATTAAGGTAGAAAAGAATGCCTTCAGAAATTGTCCACAGCTTTCTGAATGTGTATATATTAGTATTGACAATCTCTTTATAGACGGGGGAGAATTTATCGAAAGAGATGCATTTGATCCAGATAACAAAGTATGTGTATATCTGGGGGAAGAAAGTAACAATTTTAAAGGCAATAAGCAGTATTTTGTAGCTGGTTTATTTGATGAAGATTATGTATTTAAAGAAAGTGGAGTCACTTATGTTTGTTATGATCCAAATATGACAGGGGATATGGAAGGTATCAGCAGAGAACATGAGGGAACAAGGATTCTGGATGTGCAGGATGAACTGGAGACGGTATTTGTCAAAGATACAAATGTGACAGGAGTGGGAAGAAAAGCGTTTTATGGGAGCGAAAAAATCAAAGTTGTGAAACTGGGAAGTCAGAACAGATATATTGAAACAAAAGCATTTTTTGACTGTGAAAATCTGGAAAGAGTATATATACCGGATACTACAAATGACATTGCGGATGATGCGTTTGATGGATGTAATTCTCTGGTAATTTATACCCCTAAGGGTTCCTATGCGGAAAAATTTGCAAGAAAACATAATATTCCAGTGGTGGTATCTGCAACCTCGCAGGATATCCTGAATGATGTGAAACCGAATCTTCGAGTAACCAAAAAAGAGAAGGATAGAGTTACACTGAAATGGGAAATATCGCAGCCATATCTTGCAGAGGGATATGAGGTAGAAAGAAAAAATGCACAGGGAGAATATGTTCACTGTTCTACGATTAAAAGCAATGAAGTTAATACTAAAGATATTGAACTATGGAATTATAGTAAATTTTATGGGAAAAATATCACTTTCAGAGTCAAAGCATATTTTGTAGATGAGGATGGAACAATCATATACAGCCAGCCATCAAATACTGTAAAAACAACTTTCTGCCCGGTACAGCCAAAGATTACATCTCTGACAAAGAAAGCAGGGAAAAAGTTAACTGTTAAATGGAAAAAGTCAGATTATGCAATAGGATATCAGGTATGGCGTTCGGTAGATGGAAAGAAAGGTGTTTGCATAAAAACAATCAAAGGCGGGGATGTGACGAGCTTTACAGATACAAATCTGAAAGAAGGCACTACTTATATTTATTGGATTAAGAGCTATCGTATGGACTATCAGAATAAAAAAATATATAGCAGGAGCAATGATTATTCCAAAAGTATTGTGTATTAGTGAAAAAATGATAAATAAGTAAAAACAGCCACCATATGATGAACATATGGTGGCTGTATTGTGGTTAGATGAGACTTAGCTTAATTGGAAAAAGTAAGTCCAGAAACTTTGCTTACAAGATCCGGCTTAGAAGTACTCTTGTTCTGAACAATATACATTATACCGGAAGAAGCAATACAAACAGATTCAATTTCTGAAATTGAAGAATTTGGAATGAAAACTTCGTCAGGGATAAGAGGCTCTTTGACAGATGCATTAGTAATCTTGTCAGGATTAATTCGATAAATTTTGGAAATTTCCACATCAGTACGATGGGTAATGAAAAATAATCCGTGATTAATATCATAATGAATATCCTGCAGAACAGTTACTTTACTAAGATAAAAAGGATTGTTGACCGTGAACTCTTTTTCAGAATCAAAACTTCCATTTTTGAAAGAGCCAATGTAAAAGTGCAGTGTCTGGCTAAATGCAGGTTCTCCGGCAAGTTGCTCATAGTTTAGAACAATAAACTTGTTATTTCCATAATATCCGATACCACCAAACATAGAATCACATTCATATGTTTCTACTATTTTTCCAGTAGAAGGATTAATTTTTGTAATCTGTTTTCTCTCAGGAGTAGTATACCTGTCGTAAGCTGCTACATATAAGAAGCCATTTACGAAAACCATACCATTACAATGTCCCAATTCTGTAAATAATTTTCTTGGGGAGAATGCTTCTGAAAAATTTTGGGAAGAAACATCAGAACTCTTAAAAAGAATACTGATTTTATCTCTAAGAACAGTATCTTTTGTAGTGTGAGTTTTAAAACAATACCCTGTATTTCCATCAAGAGTAAATGCCCCAGGATTGATGCAACTGTAGGTAGAGTTATTATAAGTTCCCACTGCATTAGGAATTTCTGTATCACCATTGCAGGAAAGTGTCATTTCCAGGATACCATCTTTTTTGAAAACCGGATTGGTCGCGCGGAAAATGGCATCTTTAGAATATTTTTCAAGGACGGATGGAGCAGAAGTTGCATTAGTGGATAAATACAAGGTTCCATCATCAGTAATATAGATGGATTTTACAACAAGTTTGCTGTAATTGCGGTTTCCGTTAAATTTGAATTCACTTGTTGGGTAATAGGTGTTTCCATTTTCTACAGAACTCAGTTCATCAGGAATTTTGGCGCAGAGAAGCATATTGTAGATAGTGAATGCACCGTCAGTTTTTTTGTTTGTGACAACAAAAAGACCGTATTTGGAGTGATAAAAAATATCCTGTGGCTGTTCATAACCGGCACTGTTATTTACATAAAAACGTTTCTTTTCCACAAATTTTCCATTGGAAAGGCTGCCAATCATATAGAAGAATGCACCATTTTTCTGCATCTTCTCAACGCCTACGATAAACAGATCTTCATTGTTAACTGTGCCATAATAAGTAATAGACTGAGGAATGTAACCATTGCCATCTTCTGTAACAGTATATTCCGCTGCGATTTTACCGATAGAAGAAACCGGCATCTTGATAATTGTGTTTTTATAGCAGGTCATATAGAGATAGTTATTATGGTAAGTCATACCATGTACAGCATAGGGAATAGAAACAGGTGTTTTTCCATTAAGTGCGTCGAAGCTGGCGGAAGCAATATTTTCAATTACAAAAATATTTGAACTTGTCTGGCTTCTTTTTGCGCAATAGGCAGTTTTTCCATTGATAGCGATACCTGCCATGTTGTCAGCACTTGGATCTGAGTCTTTACTTCCCTTGTCAGGAACAGCCGGTCCGAATACTTTGGAAATGTTGTATCTGGTTTTTGCATTTGTAGACATATAAGTGTCCTCCTTTGATTAATGTTTTTGTGCTGTTGTTTATCAGCTACACTTAATAAAGAGTCAGTAAAACTGAATTTGTAAACCAGGAAACTAAGATAGAAGAAATTTTTTTAAATGTAAAAAGACGTATCGTTTCTAAATCTTATTTACCGGATCAGTTTCAGGAAGGTATTTCGGTCGCAGGTGCCGGAAACAGTTAATCCCTGTGCTTTCTGAAATGTTTTGACTGCTGTCAGAAGACCCGATCCAAAAATCCCCGGAATCTCCACACCGTTTGGATTGTAACCGTGTAAGAGAAGAAGGATTTCGGCAGCAGTTACCATATACTGACATTCTCCGGATGTAACATAATGTTTTCCAAGTGCTTTATCTGTATTTAAACCAAAGATACCATCGACCACCAGACCGGCACCATAATCTTTGTTCAGAGCTGTCTGGAAGACTTTGATACCGGCTTTTACTGTGGCAGTATCTCTCTGACCGGTGACAGGAATCTGAGCAGAGGTAAAACGATTCGCATATGTCTGACCTTTGCGGACATTTTCTGATTCAGAAGAAGCAGCTGGAGCCGATGGGGAACTGATATCTGTAGTTGCATCTTCTTTCATATAGCGAAGAACGCAGTCCCATCCATACTGATAAAAATAATAATCCTGGACCATGATTTCCATGCCTGTCTGATCTCCGGTTTTTCCACCGCTGACTTTTCCGTTCTCATTGATTCTTGCGGCTACAATTCTGCCATTTCCAATATACATTACTGTGTGATGCAAAGTATTAATGATCACATCACCGCGTTTCATACCGTTTCCGGTTCGGAGATTCACTCTGGAAGTGACATCTGTGAATCCACAGGCAAGAAACGCAGATTTCATATTTCCGGTATAGGCAGCTCCCTTTGTTTTTACAGGAACTCCAGCCTGCTGCCATGCAGAAATAATCAGGGAGGAACAGTCATAATCAGGTCCCCATCTGTACTGCTGATCGTATCCATGAGTGTTGTCATTTGCGATGGCCAGTGCCCATGTTACAGCTTTTTCAATTTTTGTCATTTTCATCATCCTCTTTCTTTTGGTTTTTATAAAGATGGCGTTATTTGCAACACCATAGCAGAAAGAGTAGAAAAATAAAAAAATAGAAACAAAAAAAGCACTTTTGAAGGTGATTTAAACCTTTCAGGGACAAAAAAGTGCTTTTTGAGGACAAAAACTGTATAAAAAGAAAAAAGAGTATAAAATCAATCCTGATGTGAAGCCTGATAAATCTTTATAATATCAAGCATATATTGAGCCTGTCTTTCATTCATCTGCGAAAGAACAGTAACGGCATCTTTGACTGTGGGACTCTGAATTGTTTCATTATGAGGAATAAGATCATAAAGGAAATAGTCGATTCCTACATTTAGAACTTTTGAGAGTTTTATCAGATTTTCAATGCTGGGTTGCGTCCTTCCTGTTTCGAAGCGACTGATCGTGCTGACGGAAAATCCACTTAATTCTTCAAGTTGTTCCTGTGTGATATTCAGATTTATTCTGGCTTCTGCAATTCGTTTTCCAATCGTGTTTTTCTTCATTGGTAAAAAATTCCTTTCTTTATCTGAGTTTAACAGATTGGAAGAAAGATGTATAAGGACATAAATGACGTGCGACTGGTAAAATTTGAAGTGTTAGAGGAGGAGAAAAGTAAAATATGACAGATGCAGACAGAACGGACAAAGCGGAAGAAAGAGAAAATATGTATATTATGATGTTTACACTCCAATCATTGCAAAATTATGGGCTTTCTGTAAAAAAAACTGTGGAGAGAAGTCTGGATTATTTGTGGGAATGGTATCAGGAGTCAGGGGAAGAAAGGTATCTTCTGTTGGCAAAGCAGCATATGCAGGCGTATGTAAATATGGGATTTGCACTTAATGAACAAAATCAGACAATACGTGATATAATAAATATACTGGATCAGACAATAGCTGATTTCTACCCTAAAGATTCTTTACCTGGAAAGAGAGTGAAACTGACTAAAGCGCAGATTCGCAGTATGATTGGGAGATGGAGGCCATCCAGGGAGAATCCTATGACAATAGGAGAACTGGTGGAGGATATTATTAAAAAAGTAAAAGAGCACCAGACGGGAAGGTATATTTACCGATATTGCAGAAGCGACTGCACTTCAGGAGAAGATGCGGAAATTTATGAACTGGTAGTAGGCAGGGAGGAGAGTTATTTTTATGATGTAAGGAAATTCAGATTTTATACGTTCATGGAGGAAACAAAGAAATGATACGAATTGCAATACTGGATGATGAGAAAGCAGATCTGGAAAAAGAAGAACAGATTACAAGACAGTATTTTTATAACAGACAGGCAGAATCTGAGATTGCAACATATCAGAGCGTGGAATGGTTTCTGCTGGGCCTCACCGAAGAAAAGTTTGATATATACATTCTGGATGCAGAGATGCCGGTGAAAAATGGAATTGAAGTGGCAAAGGAAATCCGGAAATTATATCCGGAACCGGTGATTATTTATGTTACGAATCATCTGAATTATGCGGTGGAGGCGTATGAAGTCAATACTTATCGTTATATTGCAAAAGATACAATGGAGAAGGGACTGAATGCTGCTTATGAAACATTGCTTCCGATTTTGCTGGCGAAAGAGGAAAGATACTATATTGTAAAGAAAAGAAGTGAATTGGAGAAAATAGCATATTCCGATATCTTTTATGTAAAAAAAGAGGGAAAATGTGCGGTGATTGTTCACAGAAACGGGGAAACGTCTGTCAGAGACAGTCTGTCAGCGGTAGAAAAGGCATTGGGTTCCAGAGAATTTATCGTGGCTGACAGAGGCTATCTTGCAAATATCAGGCATGTGATGAAAATGAAGAGCAGAGAGCTTTATATGCGAAATGGTAATATTATTACGGTAGGAAGGGAGAGGTTTAAGCATGTCAGGAAGGCTATTTTAGACTACTGGAAGGAGATTTAAAATATGTGGATGATATTGTTGTATGGGGTGGCAACGTTTATGGAAACTGGGGTTGGGGTGTGGATGTTTGGAAGGATGTTTCCAGAACAAGATGAAGGAAATAGAGTATACATTAGAATTCTGTATGCTTTACTGTTGTTGACAACATATACATTTTCTGATGCGTATTTTTCGTTGAATAATTTTTGTAAATTGTTTTTTTGTACAATGTTTATTGCTTTTATACTGAATGATATTGTTTTACATAGGAAAAAAGGAAGATATAAAGATAAGTATATTGTGATAGAAAGAAATTTAGTATTTGCCTATATGGTGATCCTTATTACTTGGCAATATTGGACTTCTTATTTGTCAATTTATTATATATGGACTGGGAATCTTTATATTGTATTTTTTTTATGTGGATTTTTTAAATGTAAATGGGTACAGGCTTACTTGTGGGAAACTTTATGGTTGATAAATGTAGGCTTGTTAAAAATGTTATATATTGTAGCTTCAAGTTTTGCCAGACATAAGGAGATTATAGAATATGTCAATAATTACCGATATAAAATACATTCGTATAATGATGCAATATATCTAATGGGGATATGTGGCATTATACTGATGTTGCAATATATGTTTTATGTGACTTCATGGATGAAAGAACTGTTAAAAAATTATTCGAAATATCTGGTGTTGGTTTTAATAAGTGAAAGCGCATTACTATGGATGTTTATGGATATTAATCATGGACAGTTGAGGTATAAAGACTTAATTGAGGCATTGCTGTTAACAATAGGAGTTACATTTATTTTACTGTCATTGAGTATTCATTTTTTAGTACAAAATATGATGTTTCAGAAGAGAATTTTAGAAGTGAAAAACAAAACAATCATACAGCAGTATAAGGAATTAAATGAAAACTTTCAAAGATATAGATATTTGATTCATGATGAAAAATACATATTGAAATATATTATCAGTTGTATAGAAAGAGGAAAGATAAATGAAGTGGTTGAAGTGGTGGAAAAACAGAAAGAAAAGTTGACAGAGAAATATTATTGGACAGGAATAGAAATTATAGACAGCATTATTACGTTGGAAAAACGGAAAATGGATGATTTATGTATAGAGTTTGAATTGATTTCAGATATTAGTAATTGTTTTATAGAAGAAATCGATATGGTTATATTATTAGAAAATTTATTTGATAATGCGATAGAAGCTTCTGGTCAATCTGAAGGTAAACGAAAAATTTTACTAAGTATAAAAAATGTAAATGAAACATTTATATTAAAAATGTGGAATAACAGTAATAAATTACCAATTATGAAAGGAGAAAAATTTTTGACGGACAAGAAAGAGGTTAAAGGACATGGATGGGGGATTGAAAGTGTAAAATATACAGTAAAAAATATAATGGAGAGATAGAATTTAAGTATGATGATGACTTCTTTGAAGTAATAATTATTATTTGAGAGGGAATATATATGGAAAATATTATTGGGAATATTACACGAGAAATTCAAGAAATACAAAAAATTGAAAATCAAGATCCAGAGATGGATGAAACGAATATTTCGGGCCATGGGACGTTTACTACTATAATATGTTGCTGATATGAACGATAAAAAAGGAATAATATGCCGTATCTTGATTTTGGACATATTTAAGAAGAAAAAAGAAGGGGAACTTATAGGTAGTAGTCCAGAAGAAGAATATAGATACTATAAAAAAAGATTTTTGAGTAATAAACTGTATGTGAAGAAAATACTTGCGGAATATCCAGAGCTGTATCGGTTGTATAAAGTACGAAGTTCAAAAATGTCTTTTTTAAAGAAGAAAATGAAAGAGCATCTTTTGGATGATGATATTCAGTTGGATTTCATTTTACTTAAAAAAGGAAACAAAAAAGTTAAAAGATTAGTTTTACATAAAGGAGATATACATCGTGGAGGTTTTTGTGTATCAAAGATTGAGTTTGATAATGGCAGTATATTGTATTACAAACCTCACAGCCTTGACAAAGACATAAAATATCAACAACTATACAAATATTTATGCGAAAAAGCAGGAATATCCTGCCGGGAGGTGAAATGCTTATCCAGACCGACATATGGATGGGAAGAAAATATAGAGAATAAATCATGTAACACAAAAGAAGAAATAGAGCGTTATTATTTCAGGCTGGGCATCCATCTGTTTCTCGGGTATGCATTGGGAGCAACAGATCTTCATGGAGAAAATATTGTTGCGTATGGAGAACATCCGGTGATTATAGATATGGAAACATATCCCGGCTATATTACAAAAAATAGTGGAAGTAGTACAGAAGAAAAAGCAGAAATCAAAATAAGAGAAAAAATTATGACATCCGTGTTAAACACGGGTATCCTTCCTGTTCTCACATGGGGAACTGGAAACAATAGAGTTCTTATGAGTGCTGTAAATATGCATGGCAAGATAAGGACTCCGTTTAAGATGCCTGTTGTCAAAGATGATAAAACATCAAATATTCACATAGAATATGAACAGGTAGAATTTGAGATAAAAGAGTGCATTGTAAGGTTAAATGGGGAGGTGGTTAATTCCGAAGAATATACAGGAGAGATTATCAGGGGATTTCGGATGGCTTATACAGAAATACTGCAAAATCAGAAACTCAGAAATATGCTGAAAACTTTTTTTCAGGGAAAATCCAGAGTAATTTTGCGACATACGCAGCAATATTATATGTATCTGTTTGCGTCGTTCCATCCGGATTATATGAAGGACCGGAAACAACGAGAGGAACTTCTTCAGGTATTGCATAAAAAAGGAGAAACTCAGTTGCAGAAAGAATTAAGAGACTATGAGATTCAGAGTCTGCTGGAATTGGATATTCCGTATTTTGAAATTGACGGAAACAGCAGATCGATTTTTGATGGAAATGGAAAAGAATATCAGGGATATCTGCCATGTACACCTTATGAATCATGGATAGAGCATATGAAGCAATTGAGTCGTCAGGATATGGAGCAACAATGTGATTACATACGATTATCTATGGGATTATTAAATCATGGGTATATCGGCGAAAAAAATCCGCGATGGGCAGATGAAAATTCTTGTATACATCAAATTGCAGAGTGGATTTGCAGAACAGCTGTAATTGAAGAAGATGATATTGGATGGACTGGACTGCATTTCTGGGATAATGGATATTGGAGCCTGAAACCATGTGGTATGTATTTATATGATGGGATTGCGGGAATTGTTTTGTTTCTGGTAAAATACCTGGACCAGTATCAGGATTCGTCATGCAGGAAAGACGTGGAAAAAATCTATAAACTGGCTATTGAAAAATTAGAAAAATATACAGATCTACGATGTGAACAAAATGAAGTACCTGAACCATTGGCAACAGGACTTTACGATGGAGAGAGTTCAATTGTATATGTTTATCTGATATTATATGAGATCACAGGTCAGGAAAAATGGATCAAGAATGCTCAGAAGCATTTTGAGATAGTAGCTAAACTGCTTCCAAAGGATGAAAATATGGATTATCTCAGTGGAAATGCAGGCGCAATCGTGGCTGCCCTGAAACTTTATCAATTAACTGGAGAGATTGAATATTGTACAGTTGCGATAGAAACTGAAAAAGATTTATGGAAAAAAGGTCAGAGAATGGAAGTGGGATATGGATGGAAACTGAAAAATCTGAAATATCCGCTGAGTGGACTTTCTCATGGAAACAGTGGCTTTCTGATGGCGTATGTGGAACTTTATAAAATGACATATGACCAGGAATATCTGAAAAAAATAAAATTGTTGCTTTCCTATGAGGATATCTTATATTCAGAAGACTTGAAAAACTGGATAGATCTGCGTGATCCGGATGGGCGAAAGACAATGTGTGGATGGTGTCATGGTGCTCCTGGGATTTTGCTTAGCCGTATGTCGATAATGGATATTCTGCCAGATGATAAACAGATTAAAAAGGATATCCTGCGGGCAGTATCCACATTATTTCACAATGAGCGTGAGAAAAAAATATGTCTGTGCCATGGAATGACAGGAAATCTTTTAATTATGAAAAAGTATCTGGAGAAGAATCCGGATGATGATTTAAGACAGAAATACGAAAGGCAGTTTTTGAACCTGAAGGAACAATTGCAAGATATGAGAAGTCTTATGGTTACTGAGACATTAAATCCTGCATTTATGAATGGAATAACCGGAGTTGGAATGGCATTGATGTTGCTGAACATGGATTAGAAAAGGCATTTACAGCCTTTCTAATCAGGATGTCTGAAAAAATAAGTTTTTAACAGTTTCTTTTTCTGACGATTAATGTATTGACGGGAGACATGAAGAATTGATGCAATTTCGGAATCTGTTTTATACTGGTAGAAAAACAGAGACAGAATTTTGTATTCCATACTTTGGACAGGAAAGCTTTCGATATATGTAGTTATATCATAAAGAGTTTCATCGAATGGATTATCTGCCTGTAAAGTAAGAGAACACGTATCAAAATTTTCTCTTTCAGGTTCTGACAAATGGTATCTGCATAAAGCTCTGTAACGATTTTCTACAGCGGTCTGCATATATCTGACACATTCACCTTCGGAAAAATTTTTGCCGTTCAGGTAAGGCAGTGTATTAAGCAGAGTCAGATACAATTCCTGTGTGGCATCGTCCCGTTCCATACAGTGGATGCGGGAAGCGTAGCTTTTGATCAGAGGTTCCATACGTTTAAGAATTTCTTCACCTGCATTTTTGACACCAGAATGATAATCGTGAATTAACTGTAATAATGACTTCATAAGAAACTACCTCCTTTTTGGAGGAAGTAGTCAGAAGTGACTAAATCAGAAACTGAAAATAGAAAAAATATGAATTGATTGTAGAAAAATAAAAGAAGCGAAGTCTGACAACAGAAGAAATAAGCTTCTAAAAGGAATTGAGTTGACAAATCATGAGATTTTCTGTCTTTCTCAGAGGAACTGAAATGTTTTACTACTGAGAAAGGAGGTATGAAGATATGGAATCCACGGTTATGGAAACTGCAATATCGCAGGGAATCTGGGCCGTCCTGGCAGTTTTTCTTTTGATTTACATTGTAAAATCCAATGAACAAAGGGATGCAAAGCAGGAAGAAAGGGAAAAAAATTACCAGACAGTGATTGAGAATTTGACTGAAAAATTCCAAATTCTAAATCAGGTTCAGAATGATCTGAAAGAGATTAAGGATAATCTTCTTAATAAAAATTAAATAGGAAAAAGAAATAGAAGCTCTCTCTACAAAATGAATGTTACAGTAGGGAGGGCTTTTGTCATTCAGGTAAGAAAATAGATTAATTCGATATACAGATAAAACATTCATGTTCATTAGAATACATTTTATTCCAGAATTACAGAGGTTTATATAGATAGTGATATACTATACAAAATAGTCAGAGATGAAGAAAATAGTTGTGAAGTCTGACTGATATTTACAAATATAGCCTGAATAAATGCAGGCTGAATCATTGGAGGAGATTCTATGAAGGCGAAGAAAATAAAAAAACTATTATTAATTACGTTGTTGTGCATTATGATCCCTTTACCTGTTTCGGCAGAGTCAGACACGGAGAGCCAGCTAAATGCTGAAAGTAAGAATTATGACCAATTAGAAATTTCAGAACGTCGCGTATATGGAGAATACCCAACTGGAGCTTACAGGAAAATAATACTTCTTCCTTCTGTTTCTAAGGTGGAAAAGTATTGTTTTGAAGATAATCTGAATATAGAAGAGGTGGAATGGATGGCTTCTGTAGACATTGTTCCGGTATTTGCTTTTAATACATGCCCAAATCTTAAAACAGTAACATTTTCTGATAATGTAAAAAAAATCGGGCAGAGTGCGTTTATATACTGTGGTAATCTGACGAGTGTTAAACTTTCTCCAAATCTTCAAAGCATAGGTTCTTTTGCTTTTTTCAACTGTCGGAGTCTGAAAACGCTATATATACCTGAAACAGTAACTGCGATAGGAATTGAAGCGTTCAAGAACTGTGATTCTTTAACGGTTCATGGAAAGAAAAATTCATATGCATATTATTATTGTAAAATGAACGGTATTCCTTTTATAAGTGAAGGAACCGCTTTAAAGCCGGAAACAGATCGTCCATATATAAAATCTGTTGATTCAGATATAGTAAATAAACAAATTTGTGTTACAATTACTCTGAATGGAAAAGTAAAGAATGCAGATGGATATCAGTATCAGATATATGATGGTGCTAAGGTTCTGGCTACCCAAAATTCTACAAATACAATCTGTACATTAAAAAAAGTACCATGTTTTTTTGCCAGAGTGCGTTCTTATACTGTCCGAAATGGTAAGAAAATTTACAGTAAATGGTCTAATATGATGCGCATACCTTCTTATAAACTTAAAAAAGATAATATAAAATTAATAAAAGTTACTGGAAGAGAGAAAAGCATAACTGCACAGTTTAGCAAACTTAAATGCAGTGATGGATTTGATTGCGTGCTTAAGAATTCTGAGTCTGGAGAAAAGATTATAATGAAAAACCAAAAGAAAAATACGGTTATTTTTAAAAATCTGAAGCCGGGAACTTACTATTTGAAAGCGCATGCATATACGCTGCTGAATGGCATTAAAGAGTTTGGTATATGGTCGGACGATGAGAAGGTTATTGTTAAATAATTACAGATGTTCATATAAAAGAGTATACTATGATAATATACAAATATCATTGAATGGAGGAAAAAGAGATGAAAGAATACAAGGTTATAACAGCACTTTTTTTGTCAGCAGTAATGCTGGGTACAGCTCCATTAACCGTATGGGGAGCGGAGAGTTTTTCGACAGGGGAATCTTTCAGTGATGGAACAGAAAATATTCCTGACATAGTAACAGATTCGGCTCTGTCTGGTGAATCTTCTGAAAGAGACTATGAGTTAAGCATAGAAACAGGTACGGATGTAGAGCTTACAGAAAGTGATTTTTATGATCCGGAATTTCGTGTAGAGAAATATGTGAAAGTCAGAAATTCAGGAAAAAAAGAAACAAGAGTCCGGGTAGATGCTTCTGGTCTTAAGAATTTTGAGGTAGATGATCAGATGGCAAAGTGGTCAGAGGATTATGAGGAACAGGATTCCAAAAGACTGCTGAAGCCGGGAGAAACTCTGGACTTTTTTGTACTGCCAAAGCAGGAATACGGAACATATGATGAAACGTTTGATTTCCTTGCAGATGACGGAAGCAGATATCCGGTTCATATCACAATGAACAGAGAGAAGAACCCAACGGAAAAGAAGAGTCTGGAAATTACCGAAAAATCTTCCGAGAGTTTCCCGATAATGCACTGGGGATATAAGACACTTCCGGAAGCCAGAATTTATGTTCTGAAAAATTTTACGGACATGAATATGGAACTGTCTTTCGATTACAGCAAAGACTGTAGTGTATCATTATCCGGAAATACCAGTCTGGCACCCGGAGAGAGTACAGAACTGAGCCTTTGTCCGCAGAAGGGACTGCCAGTTGGAGAACATGATCTTGGAGTGACAGTGACTGCGAAAACAGCGACAGGAGAAACTATAACAAAGAAGATTTGGGATTCTTTCAGAGTAGATTCAAGGACATTTCAGGGACTGGTGGATACCATTGAACCTGTGACCGGAATTACCAATGGCGTAGAAAAAACTGCTGATGCTTTACATTTGCCATCGGTTCTTAAAGTCTATGGTGCTGAAGTGGATGGAGAAAAAACGACATTTTCTGCCGATGTAAAATGGGATGTGGAGAATTGCGCATATAACCCGAAAAATACAGCACCTCAAAGTTTTACAGTTAACGGACAATTGGAACTGCGTGAAGGTGAAAACAATGAAGAGCTGGATACGTCTGTAAAGATAAAGGTACAGGTGGATGCGTACAAGGCGTTGAACAGACCGGTGATTGATTCGACATGGACCAGAGTGATCACGAATTATGCAGAACTTTCTTTAAGAGATACTTCTAATGAAGCGGACGGATATTTTTTTGTAGCAGCAGAATCTCAAAAGGAACTGGAAAAAGGAAATTATATCGCACAGGTGAAGGTCGCAAAATCTGAACTGAATCATTATCCTAAACTGAAATATATTCCTGAAGGGACGCATTATCTCTATTGCAGGGCATATAAAGAGGAAAGTGGTCATACGGAGAAATATGGTGAATGGTCTGAAGGATTTCTGTTAAAGGTAAATATAAAGACACCAAATGCACCTGTGGTTCAGAAACTACAGGTGAAGAAAAATGACGTTAAAATTATCCTTGGCAGTAATACAGAAGAACTGGATGGTTATGATGTTGTTGCTGCCAGAAGTAAAGACGGGGATGAGCCATCAGATTATATAAAGGTACAATGCAGATATTCAGGAAACAGCAAGGAACTCATTCTAAAAGGAGTACCGAAAGGAAACTGGTATATTGGTGTACATGGCTATAAATATCTGGATGGATCAAATAAAAAAGTACTGAGTAAGTGGGCGGAAGTTCAAAAAGTAACGGTAAAGACAAGCCTTGTAACAGGAAAACCAGCTGTTAAATCGGCAAAGGTTTCCAGACAGGGAACAAAAAGAAAAGTAACGGTGAAGTTTACTGTACCAAAATCCTGCGACGGAACGGACTGGGTACTGGCAAAGAAAGTATCTCAATCCGAAGATGGAAGTTATACATATGTCAGCGATTATGCTTATACTAAGAAAAATCAGACGAAAACTACAGTCATTTTTAAAAATGTAAAACCTGGAGTTTATTATCTTACAGGACGTGCTTATGTAAAAGGATATGCAAAAAAATATACGAAATGGTCAGAGGTAAAGAAAGTAGTTGTGAAGTAGAAAAGTGATTTAGACCAGAAATTTATTTTTTCTGCATATATATCAAAAAAGAAGGTGTTATTTGTCAGAATAAATAATCCAAAGGAAGTATGGTAGTATTTATTCTGCAACTGTGTGGTATAACCAAAACCTGAGTTTACGACTGTGAATGTACATTCTGCATCAGATTCTTTCCAGTTTACAACACTGAAAGTTAATGTTCCTGGCATAATTTTTGCCTCCTTTAAATTTTTTGAATTTGCAAATTCACTATATAAAGATGCTGCTTTTGGTGATTTGTAAACCATAAGTGTGTATATGAGCATGATTTTTTTCTTTCATGCGGAAATTAGGTAAGAATAAAAATAAAGATTCGAGGTCAGATGATGCAGGTTTATTCCCTTTTTATATTTTCTGCATCAGTTTAATGTAAAATAATAACGGGTAAAGAAGATATAAGATGTTCTGGTACATACAATTAAGAAGAAAGGAAGCTTGTGCTGTGCATAGTCAAAATGATGAACCGCCTGAGATGATCAGGCGGTTTTGGAATATCTGGATTTTTTATGAATATTTTATTTTAATTACAGGTATAATGTGTTACAATAAATGTAACCATTAAGACTACCAGGCAGGTCAGAATTTGACCTGCCTGTAAATAAATACGGAAATAAATCGGGGTCAAAAGAATCGTTAATAGTTGTAACGGAATAAAATTACCGGTATGGCAAAAATAAAATTACAGGGGAAATGCGGATGAATGAGATGACAGATGCATATGTAAAACTGGATAAGGTTTCCAAGATATATGGAACCAAAGAAGTAAAGATCGTTGCAGTAGATGAGATCAGCTTTGAGATTGCCAAGGGAGAGTTCGTAGTGATCGTTGGTCCCAGCGGTGCGGGCAAGACGACAGTGCTGAACATTCTTGGGGGTATGGATCAGGCTACCAGTGGAGAGGTTCTGGTGGATGGCAGGAATATTGCCAGGTATAACAGCAGGCAGCTTACTGGCTATCGGAGAAATGATATTGGATTTGTATTCCAGTTCTATAATCTGGTGCCTAATCTTACAGCGCTGGAGAACGTAGAACTGGCATTGCAGATCTGTAAAAATCCGCTGGATGCCAGGGAGGTTCTGGAGGAAGTGGGACTGAAGGACAGACTGACCAATTTCCCGGCACAGCTTTCCGGTGGTGAGCAGCAGAGAGTTTCCATTGCCAGGGCACTGGCGAAGAATCCCAAGCTGTTGTTGTGTGATGAGCCCACAGGTGCACTGGACTACCAGACAGGTAAGGCAATCCTGAAACTTTTGCAGGATATGTGCAGGGAGCGTGGAATGACAGTGATTGTCATTACCCATAACTCGGCGCTGACACCTATGGCAGACCGTGTGATCAAGATCAAGAATGGCAAGGTTTCCAGGATGACAATGAATGACCATCCTACACCCATAGAGGAGATAGAATGGTAGGTGATGAATATGAAAGCAATGCATAAAGATTTCTGGATGGAGATACGCAAAAGTAAGGCCAGGTTTATTTCCATATTTATGATCGTTGCTTTGGGAGTTGCATTCTTTTCCGGAATACAGGCGTCGTCACCGGATATGCGCTTCTCAGGTGATGCCTATTATGATGAAACCAATCTTATGGATATCAAAGTAATGGGAACTCTGGGACTGACGGAGGATGATGTAGCTGCCATTAAGCAGGTGGACGGAGTAGAGAATGCAGAGGGCGCCTATGGTACAGATGTAATGTGTGGAGAAGGCGAGAAGCAGAAGGTACTTCATGTGGAAGCTGTGGATCAAACCATGAATCGGATCTCAGTGACAGAGGGAAAAGCTCCGGAAAAAAGCGGAGAGATTTTCCTTGATTGTATTTTTGCTGAGAGCAATGGATATAAGGTGGGTGATCAGATTACCCTGAAAGAGGGCGGAGACAGCGAACTGCTGAAAAAGACAGATTACACAGTTGTAGGTTTAGGAGAGAGTCCTCTCTACATATCCTATAATCGCGGAAATTCCACTCTGGGTTCCGGTGAGGTTAATGGATTTGCCTATGTGCTCCCTGAGGATTTTGACCAGGAGGTTTATACACAGATCTATGTGCAGGCTCATGGGGCACAGGATCTGATCAGCTATACAGATGCTTATGATTCCCTGATAGAGCGAGTGCAGGAGCAAGTGGAGAGGATTGAGGCAGAACGGTGTCAGGTCAGATATGATGAGATTGTAGAGGAAGCTAATGAGAAGCTTGCAGATGCCAGACAGGAACTTGAAGACGGAAAGAAGGAAGCTGATGAGAAGCTTGCGGATGCCAGACAGGAACTGGAGGATGGCGAAAAGAAGTTAAAAGACGGCAAGAAGGAATATAAGGATGGCAAGAAAAAGCTTGCAGATGCAAAAAAGGAGCTAGAGGACGGAAAAGCCCGGCTTGCAGATGCAAAGAAGGAGTTAGAGGATGGCAGATCCCAGCTTGCCAGTGCGAAAGAGCAGCTTGCCAGTGGCAGAGCACAGATCGCATCTGCAAAGGAACAGCTGAATGCAGGATGGGTGGAGGTTTCAGAGAACCAGGCAAAGCTTGATGATGGAAAAGCACAACTTGAGGATGGCAAGAATCAGTTAAGCGCCGGTGAGAAGCAGATTGCGGATGCAAAGACGCAGCTTACCCAGAGCCAGCAGGAACTTGACAATGGAAAGGCGCAGATCCAGTCAGGCAGAGAGCAGATTGCAGCAACCAGACAGGACTTAAATGCCAAAAAGGAAAGCTGCAATCAGGGACTGGCGCAGATTGAGCAGCAGGAGGCCGGACTTGCAGAAGGAGAGGCTCAGCTTGAGGGTGCCAGAAGTCAGCTTGCAGCGTTGCAGGCACAGTATGAGCAGGCACAAGCTTCAGGCACATATTCCGAGGAAGACCTGGCGGCTCTGGCAGCACAGGTTTCCGCTTATCAGGAGCAGGTGGACAGTCAGGCTGCCCAGCTGGAAGCATCCAGAAACCAGATCGCAGCAGCAAGAAGTGAACTGGAGAGTGGGTTAAGCCAGGTGGAGAGCGGACTTGCCCAACTTGATACAAAGGAAGCGGAATTAAACCAACAGGAGGCTGCACTTCCCGATGCTCAGGCAAAGATTGATGCAGGATGGAAAGAGGTGAAGGCTCAGGAGAAGAAGCTGGAGCCTGCCAGAAAAGAGATTCAGGAAAAAGAAGCCCAGCTTGAGTCAGCACAGGAACAGATCGATGCTGCAAGAGCAAAATTAAATTCCAGTCAGGCTCAGTTAGAGGAGAAGGAGGCAGAACTTGCTTCAGGAGAAGCACAGATCCGGGAGAATGAAGGGAAGCTTGCTTCCGGTGAGAAAGAGATTGCTGAGAATGAACAGAAGCTGAGGGATGGCGAGAAGGAAATCTCAGAGAACGAGCAGAAGCTGAAGGATTCCAGAAAGGACATCAAAAAAGCTGAGAAGGATCTGGAAGAAGGTAAAAAAGAATACGAAGACGGCAAGAGGGATGCAGAGAAAGAAATCGCAGACGGTGAGAAGAAGATTCAGGATGCCCAGGATGAGATCGATGATATCAGTATGCCGGAATGGATGGTAACGGACCGCAATGATCTGCCGGAATATTCAGATTATGGGGATAATGCAGACAGAATGAGAAGTATCGGACAGGTTTTCCCTGTTATCTTTTTCCTGGTGGCTGCACTGGTAAGTCTGACTACCATGACACGAATGGTTGAGGAACAGAGAACCCAGATCGGTACAATGAAGGCTCTGGGATACGGCAAGTATGCGATTGCATCCAAATATCTGCTGTATGCTTTTCTTGCCACTGTGGGAGGCAGTATCCTGGGGATTCTGATCGGAGAGAAGATCCTGCCCTGGGTTATTATTAACGGGTATGGCATTATGTACAAGGGAATGATGAACAATATCCAGATCCGTTACGAATTTAAATTTGCAATGATAGCAGCAGGTGCGGCAACTGTGTGTACCGTCGGAGCCACCATTTTCTCCTGTTACAGGGCTCTGGCGGAAACTCCGGCATCACTGATGCGTCCCCCTGCTCCCAAAGAGGGTAAGAGAATCCTGCTGGAACGGATCCCGCTTTTCTGGAAGCATCTGAATTTCACATGGAAATCTACGCTGAGAAACCTTTTCCGATATAAAAAACGTTTCTTTATGACGATTTTCGGTATTTCGGGAAGTATGGCGCTGATGCTGGTAGGCTTTGGACTCAGGGATTCCATTATGGATATTGCCAGACGGCAATATCAGGAGCTTCAGCATTATACAGGAACGATCATTGATGATGAGGATGCAACAGATAAGGAGAGACAGGAACTGGATGAGTTCCTGAAAAATAACAGCCAGATCGAGAGATATACCCATGTGCAGTTTACCAAGATGAGTGTTCCAAGAAATAAATCCAATATCAGCGTATATGTTTATGTGCCTGAGAATCTTGAGACCTTTAATAAGGATGTGACTCTTCAGGACAGAAAGACAAAAGAGAAGTATAAGCTGACGGATGCAGGTACAGTGATCAGTGAGAAGACGGCTGCTCTGACAGGACTGAAAGTCGGGGATACCATGACCATCACAAAGGATGGGAAAAATTATGAGACAAAGATCGCAGCAGTGACAGAGAATTACATGGGACATTATATTTATATGACAGGAAATGTCTATGAACAGACATTCGGGGAGAAGCCGAACTATTCTGCAACTGTATTCACGGTAAAAGAGGAATATAAAGAGTCAGAATCTGAGGTGGGAAATGAAATCCTGAAGTATCCGGCTGCGTTAAGCATCAGCTATACCAGCAGTCTGGAGGCTCAGCTTCACAGAATGCTTGGAGCATTGGATACGGTTATCATAGTGCTGATCATTTCTGCGGGAATGCTTGCTTTCGTGGTTCTGTATAATCTGAACAATGTCAATATCACGGAACGTCAGAGAGAACTGGCAACCCTGAAGGTGCTGGGATTCTATGATACTGAGGTTTCTGCTTATGTATACAGGGAGAATGTTATTCTTACCTTCATAGGTGTGCTGGCAGGGGCTGTATTCGGAATCTTTTTGCACAGGTATATTATCCGTACTGTGGAAGTGGATGCAGTCATGTTCGGAAGAAATATCAATCCTGTCAGTTTCCTGTACTGCGGACTGCTGACAATTGGATTCTCCATGATCGTAAATCTGTTTATGCATCAGAAATTAAAGAAGATCGATATGGTAGAATCCCTGAAAAGTGTGGAATAAACGATGTGTCGCTTTATTGCAGAAAAGAAGAAATGAAAAAATACAGGACAAAATGTGAAAAATATCAGATAGAACACAAAGAAGAATGAAAGTACAATAGCGATTTTTAATAAAATAAAAAGTGGGGTTGACGTATTTTTGTAACTTTGTTATAATAGCTTTATCAATTAAAAACATACGGATTGTTACTGTTAGGCAGGCAAAACCAGAATCTATGGCTGAGGAAATCAGTCTGTAAATTCTGGTTTTTTTATTTACAGGGAAATTACTCCGCTGTCAGGAAACATATCGTTTGGAAAAGGAAAGACATGGATAATATCATAATTGAAAAAGTGATCAATAACAATATTATCTCGGCATATGAGAAATCCGGTGCAGAAGTAATTGTGATGGGACGCGGGATTGGTTTTAAAAAGAAACAGGGAGAAGTGGTTCCTGCTGATCAGATCAGTAAAATCTTTCGCATTAAAAGCCGGACACTGACGGAACAGTTCAAGGAGCTGTTAGCGAATATGCCGCTGGAACGGGTGAGGATTTCAGACGAGATCATCTCTCATGCAAAGGATCATCTGAAATTAAAACTGAATCAGAGTATTTATGTGACACTGACGGATCATATTAATTTTGCAATTGAAAGAGTGAGCCAGGGAATAGAACCGCAGAATGCATTATTGTGGGAAATCAAGCGCTTTTATCCTCAGGAATTTCAATTAGGAATCTATGCATTGGAGCTGATCCAGGACAGACTTGATATTCTTTTGCCGGAGGATGAAGCTGGATTTATTGCCCTTCATTTCGTAAATGCAGAATATGGTACAGATATCCGGGATGCAGTGAAGTTTCCGGATCAGATGCAGGCAATCGTGGATATTGTGGAACGTGATCTGGGAATACTGTTGGATGAATCGTCCTTGCATTATGAACGTTTTATGACACATATTAAGTTTCTGATACAGCGGATATACCGAAAGGAGCTGCTTTCCAGTGAGGACAGAGAGTTGTCCCTGTTGATGCAGCGGAAATATCCCAGGGAATATCAATGCAGTGTAAAGGTTGCGGAATATATCATGCAGGCAACCGGCAGCAGATTGTCTGAGGAAGAAATCATGTATCTGTCTGTGCATATCCGCAGAGTTACTACTATAGATTTATAAAATTATAATTATAAATGTAAAAAAGAAGGAGGCTTTTAAGCATGTTTGATTTTTTTAAGAAGAAAAAGACACCTGAACTGATCATCGGATCTCCGGTGAAGGGGAAGACAGTTCCTCTTTCCAGTGTAAATGATCCGACCTTCAGTGAGGGGATGCTGGGAAAGGGTGCGGCAATCCTTCCGTCCGACGGAAAAATTTATGCGCCTGCAGACGGAACAATTGAAACACTGTTTGATACCCTTCATGCATTCAGTCTTTCTACGGCTGATGGTGTGGAGATTCTGGTCCATGTGGGTCTGGATACAGTCAAAATGGGCGGTGACGGATTTACAGGTCATGTACATTCCGGTGATGCAGTGAAGAAGGGAGATCTGATTCTGGAGATTGATCTGGAAAAGGTCAAAGCTGCAGGATATGATACCAGTACACTTGTTGTTATCTGTAATACAGATGACTATGGAGATGTCCAGGGACTGGATAACAAAGAGGTACAGCCCGGTGATGATGTGATCGTGATCACAAAATAATAATCATGTATTTTTCCCGGGGGTATCCGGGTAAAAATAAATAAAAGGGGATTTGAAAGAGTAAATCATTCTATCTAAGGAGGAAAAAGTATGAAGTATTTACAGAAATTAGGAAAAGCCCTGATGTTACCGGTAGCTTGTCTTCCAATCTGCGGTATCCTCATGGGTATTGGTTATTTACTTTGTCCTGCAAGTATGCAGGGTGGTGATATCACCGGATTTGGTCCGATGGTTGGTATTTTCCTTGTAAAAGCCGGTGGTGCCCTGATCGATAATATGGCACTGTTATTCGTAATCGGCGTAGGTGTGGGTATGTCAGATGACCACGATGGTACAGGCGGTCTTGCAGCGCTTGCTTCCTGGCTTATGATCACAACACTGTTAAGCACAGGATTTGTTACAACACTGTTCCCGTCTATCGCAGACAATGCAGACAAAACACTGGCATTTAACAAAATTGCAAACCCGTTCATCGGTATTCTTGCAGGTGTGATCGGATCTAGCTGTTACAACAAATTCAAAAGCACAAAATTACCGGACTGGCTTTCTTTCTTCAGCGGCAAACGTTGTGTAGCGATCATCGCAGGTGTTGTATCTATTCTCGTATCTGTAGTGTTACTGTTTGTATGGCCGATCCTCTTCGGTGCACTGATCTCCATCGGTAACGCAATTGCCGGAATGGAAGCTCTTGGAGCTGGTATCTATGCATTCCTGAACAGACTTTTAATTCCTACAGGTCTGCATCACGCATTAAACAATGTATTCTGGTTCGATACAATCGGACTTGGCGACCTGACTCATTTCTGGGCAGGTGAAACATCTGCAGATGTAAGCTGGAGCCTTGGAATGTACATGTCCGGTTTCTTCCCATGTATGATGTTTGGTATTCCTGGTGCAGCTCTGGCAATGATCCAGTGTGCAAAGGACAATAAGAAAAAAGTTGCTATTGGTCTGGTAGCTTCCGCGGCAATCTGTTCATTTATCTGTGGTGTTACAGAGCCGTTCGAATTTGGTTTCATGTTCCTGGCTCCTGGGCTTTATGTTATTTATGCATTATTATATGGTATCTTTACAGTTGTTACAGTATTATTAGGATTCCGCGCAGGCTTCTCATTCTCAGCAGGTGCAACAGACCTTCTGTTCTCAGCATCTCTGCCAGCAGCACAGAAAACATGGCTGATCATTCCGTTGGGAATCGCAGCATTCATTGTATTCTATGTGGTATTCAGATTTGCAATTCTTAAGTTTGATCTGAAGACTCCTGGAAGAGAAGATGATGATATGGATGAGACAACTGTAAAACTTGCAAACGATAACTTTACAGAAGTTGCAAAAATTATCTTAGAAGGTGTTGGCGGAAAAGGAAACGTTGCATCTATCGATAACTGCATTACAAGACTTCGTCTGGAAATCAAAGATTATACGGCTGTTGATGAAAAGAAAATCAAATCAGCCGGTGTTGCCGGTGTGATCAGACCTGGTAAAAATTCTGTTCAGGTTGTAATCGGCACGAAAGTTCAGTTCGTAGCAGACGAGTTTAAAAAGCTCTGTAAATAATATAGCAGATAAAAATCCCTTTTTACAAAAAGACCATAATTTAGGATTTCTTTTACAGCGGGTAAACCAAATGTTTGCTCGCTGTTTTTATATATTTAACCGAATAAACTGCGGAACAGTTATTAAGTTATTAGCAGTTGGCAAAGAGGCTGATTTTATCCATTTGATAAACAATTGCAGGCATAAATTTGTGAAATCCCGTGAAACATCCTTGACAAAAAAAGCTTTTTTCATTATAGTAGAATCCAGAAAAAGGCTGTGAAAAAGAGGAGTAGGCGGTAATGCCCCACAGAGAGGGAAGCTTATAAGCTGGAAGGTTTCCCGGGAACAGAAGTGCTGAAGGTAGCTTTGGAGCCGGGAGGCTGAAGTGAGTGTGTATGAATCATATCAGAGTTATATACGCGCATGGTAGGTTTTCACGTATCCCGCGTTAAGGGAATGAGAGACAAACTAAGGTGGTACCGCGATTAATGTCGCCCTTTGCACGTATAATGCGTGTAAAGGGCGTTTTTTATCGTTGACTGCTTACAGCGGAGTGATCCGCAGATACTTTTATTACAGAGATAGAATATCAGGAGGACATTATGAGCAAAGAACTTGCAAAAACTTACGATCCTAAGGGAATCGAAGAGCGTCTTTACAAAAAATGGATGGACAACGGCTATTTCCATGCAAAAGTAAACCCGGACAAGAAACCGTTTACTATTGTTATGCCGCCGCCAAACGTAACCGGCCAGCTTCACATGGGACATGCGCTGGATGAAACCATGCAGGATATCCTGATCCGTTTCAAGAGAATGCAGGGCTATGAAGCATTATGGCAGCCGGGAACTGACCATGCAGCTATCGCTACAGAGGTTAAGGTTATCGACAAGCTGAAAAAAGAAGGCATTGACAAACACGATATCGGCCGTGAGGAATTCTTAAAGCATGCATGGGCATGGAAAGAGGAGTACGGCGGAAAGATCATCAATCAGTTAAAGAAACTGGGTGCTTCCGCAGACTGGGAGAGAGAACGTTTCACAATGGACGAAGGCTGCTCCAAGGCTGTTCAGGAAGTATTTATCAAATTATATGAAAAAGGCTATATTTACAAAGGTTCCAGAATCATCAACTGGTGTCCTGTATGCCAGACTTCTATCTCTGATGCAGAGGTTGAGCATGAGGATCAGGACGGATTTTTCTGGCATATCAATTACCCGATCGTAGGGGAAGAGGGACGTTTCGTAGAGATCGCAACTACGCGTCCGGAAACTCTGCTGGGTGATACTGCTGTTGCCGTAAACCCGGAGGATGAGCGTTACAAAGATCTTATCGGCAAGATGCTGAAACTTCCTCTGACAGACAGAGAAATCCCGGTTATCGCTGATGAGTATGTTGATAAAGAATTTGGAACAGGATGCGTAAAGATCACACCTGCTCATGATCCTAACGACTTTGAGGTTGGACGCCGTCACAATCTGGAAGAGATCAACATCATGAATGATGATGCAACAATCAACGAACTTGGCGGTAAATACGCTGGTATGGATCGTTATGAAGCACGTAAGGCAATGGTTGCAGATCTGGAAGAACTTGGACTTCTGGTAAAAGTAGTTCCCCACAATCACAGTGTTGGAACTCATGACCGCTGCGGCACAACCGTAGAGCCTATGATCAAGCCACAGTGGTTTGTAAAGATGGACGAGATGGCAAAGGCAGCAATCAAAGCACTGGACGACGGAGATCTGAAATTCGTTCCGTCACGTTTTGACAAGACTTACCTTCACTGGCTTGAGAATATCCGCGACTGGTGTATTTCCAGACAGTTATGGTGGGGACACAGAATTCCGGCTTATTACTGTGATGAGTGCGGTGAAGTAGTAGTTGCCAGAGAAATGCCAGAGAAATGCCCGAAATGTGGATGTACACATCTTCATCAGGATGAGGATACTCTGGATACATGGTTTAGTTCTGCATTGTGGCCATTCTCCACACTTGGCTGGCCGGAGAAAACACCGGAGCTGGAATATTTCTATCCGACAGACGTACTGGTTACAGGATATGACATTATCTTCTTCTGGGTTATCCGTATGGTATTCTCTGCTCTGGAGCAGACTGATCAGGTTCCGTTCCACCATGTACTGATCCATGGTCTGGTACGTGACTCTCAGGGACGTAAGATGAGTAAGTCTCTTGGAAATGGTATCGATCCTCTGGAAGTTATTGACAAATATGGCGCAGACGCTCTTCGTCTGACTCTGATGACAGGTAATGCACCTGGAAATGATATGCGTTTCTACTGGGAAAAGGTAGAATCAAGCCGTAACTTCGCAAACAAGATCTGGAATGCTTCCCGTTTTATTATGATGAACCTGGAAGGCAAGACAGTGACAGAGCCGGAGAACTTAAATGATCTCTGTGCAGAGGATAAATGGATCCTGTCTCACTTAAATACAGTAATCCGCGAAGCAACAGAGAATATGGAAAAATATGAGCTTGGTATTGCAGTACAGAAGGTTTATGACTTCCTGTGGGATGAGCTTTGCGACTGGTATATTGAGATGGCAAAGGTTCGTCTGTGGAAGGCAGAGGAAGATCCGAAGGCAGCAAACGATGCACTGTGGACATTAAGAACAGCACTGACAGAAGGTCTGAAGCTTCTTCATCCATATATGCCGTTTATCACAGAAGAAATCTACTGTACACTTCTTCCGGAAGAAGAGTCCATTATGATCTCCGACTGGCCGGTATACAAAGAAGAGAGAAACTTCCCGGATGCTGAGAAGGCAATCGAAGGATTTAAAGAGGTCGTAAGAGGTATCCGTAATACAAGAACAGAAATGAATGTTCCGAACAACCGCAAGACAAGTCTGCATATCGTAGCAAAAGATGCTGACACAGCTGCTATGTATGAAAACAGTAAGAAATCCTTTGTAAATCTTGCATTTGCAAAAGAGATCCTGGTACAGACAGACAAGAACGGAATCAGTGAAGATGCAGTTTCCGTAGTTGTTTCCAATGCAGTTGTATACATGCCGTTGGAAGACCTGATCGACAAAGATAAAGAGATTGAGCGTCTTACAAAAGAAACGGAACGTCTTGCAAAAGAAATCGCAAGATGCGAGGGCATGCTGAATAATCCGAATTTCGTAAATAAGGCACCTGCTGCCAAGGTGGATGCGGAGAAGGATAAGCTTGCAAAATACAAAGAAATGATGGATAAGGTTAAAGGACAGTTAGAGCAGTTACAGAAATAAGGGAGTGCTTAGATGAAATTATATAGGATTTGTAATAAAATTTCCCTTCTTTTGCATGCACTGGCAAGTGCTGTGGGATATTTTATTATGGAAGCGATTTGTCGTCACTCGTTCGTAGAAGCATGGAATTATATGACACAGAAACCTATGGTTTTTGCCTATAATACCGCATTTATTTTTACCTCGTCACTGATTGTTTATCTGTTTCACAGAAGGGTGTTCTGGAGAGTCCTGGTAACACTGTTCTGGCTGATATTGGCTATTATTAACGGCGTACTGCTGCTGAACCGTGTTACACCGTTTACAGGACCGGATCTGCATCTGATCACAGATGCTTTTAAGGTTGCCAACAAATACCTGCCTGCTGCAGGTGTTGTGGCAGTCTGCATCCTGTTTGGAATCCTTGTTATTTTACTTTTGATTCTTTTTATCAAAGGACCGAAGTATCAAAACAAGATAAAGTACCGTTATAATATTCCTCTGATCCTGCTGGCGGCAGCTCTTTTTGCAGGAAGTACACAACTGGCACTGGAGAAGAGGGTGCTTTCCAATTACTTTGGAAATATTGCTTTTGCATATGAGGATTATGGATATCCTTACTGTCTGACGACTACGATCTTTAATACGGGAATCAGTTGTCCGAGAGATTATTCTGAGAAAGAAATCAAAAGAATTGAGAAAACGGAAAAGAATCTCCCGGAAACGCAGGAAGAAAAGCGTCCGAATATTCTGTTTTTGCAGTTGGAATCATTCTTTGATCCTACGCTGGTTAATTACCTGAATATTTCAGAAGACCCGATTCCGACATTCCGTAAGCTGATGGAGGAATATTCTTCCGGATATTATAAGGTTCCGTCTGTCGGTGCAGGTACTGCCAATACAGAGTTTGAATCCATTACAGGAATGAGTATGCATTATTTCGGACCCGGGGAGTATCCTTACAAGAGTATTCTGAAAGAGACTACCTGTGAGAGTGCACCTTATGTACTGAAGAATCTGGGCTATACCACCCATGCGGTTCATAATAATGAGGCAAACTTCTATGGCAGAAGATCTATTTTTCCGAATCTCGGATTTGATACCTTTACTTCCGAAGAGTACATGGCAAGAGAGAACGAGAAGAATCCAAATGGCTGGGTAAAGGATGAGGTTCTGACAGATGAAATCCTGAAATGTCTGGATTCCACTGAGGGACCGGATTATGTATATACTATTTCCGTACAGGGACATGGTGCATATCCGGATGAGCAGATTCTGGAGGATCCTGAGATTACAGTTTCCGGTGCACCGACTGAGGAAGGGAACAATAAATGGGAATATTACGTAAATGAGATCCATGAGATGGATAATTTTGTCAGAGAGCTGACAGACAAGCTTGCAGATTATCCTGAGGATGTTGTTCTGGTTATGTATGGTGACCATCTTCCGACCATGGGACTGACTGTCGAGGATCTGGATAATAAGTACCTGTTCCAGACAGAATATGTCATGTGGGATAATTTCGGGCTTCAGAAGAAGGAGGAAAACCTGGCTGCCTACCAGATGGCCGCAGAAGTCATGGACCGTGTGGGAATCCATGAGGGAACGATTTTCCGTTATCATCAGGCAAGAAGAAATACCAAGAATTATCAGGTGGATCTGGAAACCTTACAGTATGACCTGCTTTACGGAGAACGTTATTCTTACGGAGGTGAGAGTCCTTATCTTCGCACCAGAATGCGTATGGGAATCTATGATGTGACATTGGATTCTATTCAGTGTATTTCGGAGACAGATCATACATATTACATCAAGGGAACGGAATTTACGCCGTCGAGTGAAGTGAAACTGAACGGAGAATGGTACGATACGGTTTATGTCAATCCGACTACGCTGATGATTACGGGTACAGAGCTGAATGATTTTGACAGGCTGGCGGTAATCCAGCGAAGTAACAGTTCGACAAGAAAACCATTAAGTAAGAGTTATGACCGTTCCTGCTATGCGCTTTATTCAGAGAATAAATGGAAATTAAATAACAATACCGATACGGAATAACAGCGAAACCAGATTTTGTCGGATAAAATATTACGATTGGTACTGGACATCTTCCACCACTATTATATAATGTTAGAGTAACTAGAAAAGTTACGGGATTATCCCGGCGGATCCCAAGTTCAAAAGTCTTATCGTGCAGACACGAACGACTTTTTGAAATTGGGACCCTGGATATCTCAAATACATTATAGATAAGTGGTGGAATTTTTTATGAATTACGAAGAAGCAGTTGCTTATATTGATGAAACTCCGAAATTTACAAAGAAAAACAGTCTGGATCACACGAAAGAATGTTTAAGAAGACTTGGAAATCCACAGGATAAATTTAAAGTTATCCATGTGGCGGGAACAAATGGAAAAGGAAGTACCTGTGCATTCCTGACATCTATTCTCAGGGAAGCGGGTTACTCCTGTGGATTGTTTACTTCTCCTCATCTGGTTGAGATCAATGAGAGATTCCAGATCAATGAAGTAAATATTGACAATGATACATTTCTGAAAGCTTTTGAGAAAGTAAAAGCACTTGCAGATGAACTGGTTGCAGAGGGAAGCTATCATCCGACTTATTTTGAAATGCTGTTTCTGATGGGAATGGTGATTTTTGCAGAGGCAGGAGTGGATTATGTAACTCTGGAAACAGGCCTTGGCGGCAGAATGGATGCAACGACTGCGGTGGAGAATCCGGTTGCCTGTGTCATTACTTCTATCAGTCTGGATCATATGCAGTATCTGGGTGACACAGTTGCCAAGATCGCAGGAGAGAAGGCGGGAATTATTGTTTCTGGTGTTCCGGTAATCTATGATGGAAATGATCCGGATGCAGCGGAAGTGATTTCTGCAAAGGCGAAAGAAATGGGAAGTCCGGCTTATGAGGTAAAGAGAACAGATACGGAAATTATCAGAAATACTTCGTCAGGCATTGATTTTTCATTCCGAAATGAGTATTATGGGGATACAGTTTTCTCAATTCCGTTTATTGCGAAATATCAGGTAATGAACAGTGCGCTTGCCCTGAAGACAATAGAAGTTTTGCAGGGTGTGATTCCTGTGTCTGTGGATAAGATTCATGAGGGAATAGCCAGAACACGCTGGCAGGGAAGAATGGAAACAGTACTTCCTGGCGTGATCGTGGACGGTGCGCATAATGAAGATGGAGTAGAGAAATTTGTGGAAACAGCGGAACATTTCCAGAAAGAATGTCCGTTGACGTTACTTTTCTCAGCGGTAGATGATAAAGACTATACGGATATGATACATACGATCTGTAGCAGAATCAGGTTTCGTCATGTGGTGGTGACTTCTGTAGGCGGATACCGCGAAGTTCCGGCAGAGAGATTCGCAAAACTTTTTACAGGGGCAGGAGCTGCATCAGTGGAAGCTGTGGAGGATATTAACCAGGCATTTTCCAAAGCTTTAGAAGCAAAGGAAGAAGATGGCATGCTTTTTTGCGTGGGTTCACTGTATCTTGTTGGTGAGATTAAAGATATTATCAGGAGAAATAAGAAATGATAGACTATGAAGAGGAACTGAAGAAATTTGAACCATGTCTGGACGTGGCAGATGCGGAGGGCGCAATCTATGACAGAGAACTGACAGATATTCTGGATGTTCTTCAGGAGGTTCTCCGGGAAGCGAAGAGCGGAAGACGGGTAAAATAAGGAGAAACACATGAATTGTATGAATTGCGGTGCGTTCCTGGTAGACAAGGACCTGGATTACTGTCCGAAATGTGGATGTAATGTACTGATTCAGAAGAAGGTAGATTATCTTTCCAGAAAGTGCTATAACGAGGGTCTGGAGAAAGCCAGTGTCCGCGATCTTTCAGGGGCAATCAGCTGTCTGAAGCAGAGTCTCATGTATAATAAGCATAATATTCAGGCAAGAAATCTTCTTGGACTGGTGTATTTTGAGACAGGAGAAGTTGTGGCTGCACTCAGTGAATGGGTAATCAGCAAGAATCTGCAGCCGTCCAGAAATCTGGCATCGGAATATATTAATAAATTGCAGGCGAATTCCAATAAACTTGAAGCAATCAATGAGACGATCAGAAAATATAATGATGCGTTGAATCTTTGCCGGGAAGGTCATGAGGATATGGCGGCTATCAGACTGAAGAAGATTCTTACACAGAATCCAAAACTGATAAAGGGCTATCACCTTCTTGCGCTGGTGCAGATTAAAGAGGGAGAATATAACAAGGCAAGGCGGACTTTAAGGAAAGCTGCGAAGATTGATAAAACAAATACAACGACGCTTCGATTTTTAAGTGAGATTGATGAGCAGACCGGTGTATCAACACGTCTGGACCGCCAGAATAAAAGAAGTAAAAAACAGGTGGACAGCAGTGAGAGTGATATGGTAATCCGCACGCCGCAGTATAAAGAGAAATCGAGAGTTTCTCTGTTCTTTACTCTGATTGCCGGATTTGCGGCAGGCTTACTGGCGTTTTATCTTCTGGCTGTTCCTGCGATACGTCAGGGAATATACAGAGAAGCGAATCAGCAGATCGTGAAATATAGTGATGCGGTGTCGAGTCAGGGAGCAGAGCTGACGAAAGCGCAGAGTCAGGCGCAGGAGTCCGGGGATACTGTAGAAGCAGCATCAAAGCAGATTGAAGAAGAGAAGAAAAAGAGCAGCAGTTATGAAGCTCTGATCGAGGCATATGCGGCGTTACAGCAGCAGAATATGGATGAAGCGGCGCTTAAGATTCAGAATGTCTATGCGGATCTGCTGTCAGCGGATCTGAAGGGAATTTATAATACTATCTGTAACAGTACGGGAACGACTGGAATCGAAGGAACTACGGATGGTACATCAGCAGATGGAACTGACAGTACAGATGTTAATGACAATGGAGACAGTGCAGATACATCAGGGAATTCTTCTTCGGATGTGACAGATGAAGGAAGCTATGATACGAGTTCTTATGACAGTGGAAATTATGATGACACTTCCTATGATGACAGCTCTTATGATAGCGGAAGTTATGACGACGGCTCCGATGATGGAAACTATGATAGTGAAAACTATGATGAAAGTTCCTATGACGATGCAGGTTACTGATAATATCAAGTTAGGGACAAAAGACCTTTTGACCCTGATATCATAATATGGAAAGATACAAAAGAGATGCATGTAATATATGCATCTCTTTTGCGTTATAGAGAGGGGAAGCTTTATGGAAAACAGATTTGAAATACAGGGAAACTGTCTGATTATTCATTTGCCAAAAGAAGTGGATCATATGGTAACAGATGAGATCCGCAGAGATTCTGATGAGATCATCAGAAAAAAATATATCCGGACAATTACCTTTGATTTTTCTGGAACGACATTTATGGACAGTTCGGGTATCGGACTGCTCATGGGAAGATACCGGATGATGGGAATGAGGGGTGACTGCATACAGGCGACAGGGGTGAATTCTTATATTGAGAAGCTGTTGCATTTGTCCGGAGTATATAAGTTTGTGGAAATCTGTTAATGGGTACTTAGATGAAGGGGGTAGGCAGATATTATGGAAAATACCAATGAAATGAAGATCGTATTTGACAGCAGGCCTGAAAATGAGGGACTTGCAAGAGTAGCTGTGGCTGCTTTCTGTACTCAGTTAAACCCTACTTTGGAAGAGGTGTCAGATCTGAAAACTGCGGTATCAGAAGCTGTTACAAATTGCATTATTCATGCCTATGAAGGAAAAGTGCAGAAAATAGAAGTCCGGTGCAGAATGCAGGGACGGGTCATATGGGTTGATGTAATTGATAAAGGAATAGGGATAGAAAATATTTCGAAAGCCATGGAACCGATGTTTACTACCAAGCCGGAGAAGGACAGATCCGGGATGGGATTTACCTTTATGGAAGCATTTATGGACGAGGTGACTGTGGAATCACAGGTGGGGGATGGAACAACGGTTCATATGAAAAAAACAATCGGGAGGTAATAATGGATCATACTCTTGCTTTGATCACAAAATCGCAACAGGGGGATAAAAAGGCAAGAGATACAGTGTTTGAAGAAAATACAGGATTGATATACAGTGTGGCGAAAAGATTTGTCGGGCGCGGGGTGGAAATGGAAGATCTTATTCAGATAGGAAGTATTGGCCTGCTTAAGGCAGTAGATCATTTTAATGCTTCATTTGAAGTGAAATTTTCAACTTATGCAGTACCGATGATCGCAGGTGAGATTAAGAGATATCTTCGGGATGATGGAATCTTAAAAGTAAGCAGGAGCCTGAAAGAAAATTGTGTCAGGATTTACAGCGCAAGGGAAAAACTGGAAAAAGAACTGGGGAGAGAACCGGTAATGGAGGAAATAGCCCAAAGTGCACAGCTTTCTGTAGATGAAGTGGTGATGTCACTGGAATCGGGGGCAGAAGTTGAGTCTTTGCATAAGATTATCTATCAGGGTGATGGAAATGATATTTCGCTTATGGACAGGCTTCAGGAAAAAGAAAATGGACAGGATGCTGCGCTGAATCGTATTTTTCTGGATGAAATATTAAAGAAGCTGGATGCAAGGGAACGCCAGCTGATATATATGAGATATTTTAAAGATATGACGCAGACAGAAATTGCTGCCGAGATGGGAATCTCACAGGTGCAGGTATCCAGAATGGAGAAAAGAATTTTAAAACAATTAAAAGACCAGACATAGTATATATCAGGTGGTAAATAGAAAAAGAGTATGCAGATAACCAGTGATATTTCCCGATAAGCAGGTAAATATCACTTGTTTTGCATACTCTTTTTGTGTTTGCGTATATACGTTGAGTTATATTGGTTATGGTTTGGGTTGCTTTCGACGACTTACATGGTTCTCTGAGATCTGAAGATTACATTCTTGTATTTCAGAAGAGCTGTCTGAAGAATCAGTCCTATTACAGCACAGGAAACAACCTCTCCGACACCTACAGTCAGCATCATAAGCGGAATCGGAAGATTCACTCCGTATCCGAAACGGAGTACGAATGGTACAATGACTGCGTTCGCCACGATTGGCGGAATCGGTGCAAGAAAACGATTACAGTTGCGAAGCTTGTAAGTAAATACAGCACCGATCAGGGTTGCAATGCTTCCGAAGATGATATCTACCGGAATCGCGCCGCCAAAAAGATTGGCGATGATACATCCGACAAATAACCCCGGGATTGCAGCTGGTGTAAAGAATGGCAGAATTGTCAGTGCCTCAGAAAAGCGGATCTGGACTTCGCCATAACTAAGCGGTGCAAATAAAACTGTCAGAACTACATAAATAGCTCCGATTGCAGCCGCCTCTACAAGAAACTGTGTACCTTTGTTTTTCATATTCAATTATCTCCTTTAGTATTTTTTTTACGAGTGGAAGGTTTCGAACACTCGGCTGAGAGTATATCACTTTTTCTGCATCCGGTCAATATCTTCTATGATAGTTTTATTGACATCATCTTCGTACAGGCGCATTTGTATCTGCATAGGAGTGGGATCGGTGGTGATCTTCATATGACCAAAGTGATTAAAGAAGAACAGGACGCCAAGCCCGATTCCTATGGAATATGTGATTTCCAGAACAGTAAAATGATTGGAAACCTGTCCTGTAACCTGTGTATAAATCTGATCAAAAAGGCTGCCAACGTCTACGTCATTATTAAATGTCATAATAGAAAATCCGGCACCGAAAAAAGTAGCCAGACCGACGAAAATAATTTTACACCACTGCCAGATGATGCCGGGACCAGGCTTATTCTTAAATGTAATGATAAAGTTTTCTTCACCAATCGTATTGATTTCAAGATCTGGTTCTTTTTTCTGAATTTCAGTGATCAGGTCCATGACAGACATCACGTAACGGCCGGGTTTATCAGGTGCAAGATTTGCTACAGGCATTACACGCAGACGGTTTAAAATTTTGCTGTTGCTGCAGGAGAGTTTCGCTATGTCCTGCAGGTAAATATGCGGGTGGGTTACCTGGATATTCTGATCTAATTGCAGATAGAGAGTATCGCTCATGTCAAATCATCCTTTCATTTTCGGCTTGAAAATAAGGCTTGCGAGATAAGAAAAAATAAGAGCTGCGGAGACACCGACCGCACATGCGGTGAAACCACCCATAAAAAGTCCGATCAGACCATTTTCATCGATGGCTTCTTTTATTCCTTTCCACAATACATTGCCAAATCCGAGCAAAGGAACAGATGCGCCTGCTCCTGCAAATTCTACAAACGGCTGATAAATGCCAATGGCGCTTAAAACAGAACCGGTGCAGACCAGAAGTACCATAATACGGCCAGGCATAAGTTTTGTCCTGTCAAGCAGAATCTGAACCAGAGCACAGATGAGTCCTCCCGTCCAGAAAGCATTAAAATAGTCCATGTTTTTCCTCCTTTTATTTACATCATCTCAGGAACTTTATATTGTTCAATAACAACGGCATGTGCGATTCCGGGAATAGAGTCCCCTTCGTTGAAACTTACTTTTGATAACAATGCTCCGGTGGGGACAAACAGAATTCGTTTCCAGTTATTATTTATGATACCTGGTAATATATGTCCGGCTAAAACAGAAGCAGCACATCCACATCCGCTGCCGCCGGAATGTGTGTCCTGAGTTTCTGAGTCATAAATCAACATGCCGCAGTCCTGATGTATGGAAGAGATATCAAATCCTTTTTCTAAGAGAAGGTCGAAGAGGATTTTCTGACCTATCAGGCCGAGATCACCTGTGAAAATAGCATCGTAATCTTCAGGCTTGCGGTTGAAATCTTTTAGATTCCGGGCTATGGTATCGCACGCGGCAGGAGCCATGCATCCGCCCATGTTAAAGGAATCCTTAAATCCGAAGTCAACCAGTCTGCCGGTGGTGATTCCTGTTATGACGGCACAGGTATTTTGATGGCGGAGAGAGTTGGAGTTTTTGGCAGCAGAACGGGATGGAGGTTCGTATCCGAGTACACAGGCTCCGGAACCAGTGACCGTCCAGGTAGCAGATAGGGGTCTTTGATTTCCATATCCCAGGGGAAAACGAAATTCCTTTTCTGCGCTGGCAAAATGGCTGGAGGTAGCGCAGAGGATATGCTTTCCGTAGCCGCCTGCTACACACAAAGAGCCAAGGGAAAGAGACTCGCCCATAGTGGAACATGCACCGAAAAGACCATAAAACGGAATTCCAAGATCTGCTGTTCCGAAAGAAGATGCAACAGTCTGGGCGAGCAGGTCACCGGCGAAAAGAAAACGGATATCAGATGCCTGCAGACCGGCTTTCCGGATTGCCAGCAATGCGGTTTCCTTTTGCATAGTGCTTTCGGCTGCTTCCCATGTATCCGTACCGAACAAGGGATCTTCGCATACTTTGTCGAAACAGGATCCTAATGGGCCTTCGCCTTCTTTCTGACCGACAATCGAGGCACAGCTTTGGATAAAGACGGGGTTTTTAAATGAGACACTGGATGTACCGAGAGTTAGTTGATTCTTCATATGAAACCTCCTGTGAGATAAATCTGAAAAGATAAATATTCGGTAGTTGGCTGTTTCGCAAAATATTTTAACCAAATCAAGTAAGTCCCCTGCTTCAATTGCGAATATCTGATTGATTTTGTATCTACAAAAGCATGGAACAGTTATGTGAAAAGATAGTAAATAACACCAAGAATCCACGAACTTAAAATTCCATACAGAATTACGGGACCTGCGATGGTGAATATCTTGCATCCGATGCCAAAGACCTGCCCCTCTGCTTTGTATTCGATGGCGGAAGCGGCGACAGAGTTGGCAAACCCGGTGATTGGCACAAGACCTCCGGCTCCTCCGAATTTTCCGATTTTGGAATAAAGATTAAGACCGGTAAGGATAACGCTGATCAGTATCAGAATAAGGGAACACCAGGAACCGGAAGTATCTTTGTCAAGTCCGAGACTTTTGGCATAATTTAGGATAAACTGTCCCAGAACACAGATGATACCGCCTGTGAAAAAGGCTTTGCACATATTTAGCCCCAGGCTGTGAACAGGGGTGATTTTTTTTACGTAGTCCTGATATTGTTTTTGCTGCTTTTGTTGTTTTTGAGTTGAAATATTACCTGACATAAGATTTTCTATGTTCTCCTTTCTTTTATGATAATTATCTGGAAATCATGGAAGCCATCCGTTATAATAGTAAATCAGTGAGCCGACTGCTTTGCCGAATGCTACACACAAAATGGTAAAGGAGAGGCCCTTTTGGAAACGGATTCTTCTTGCAAAGATGGGAAAAATATCTGCCATTTCTGCAAGTGCCATGATCCATCCTCCGAGAAAGATTCCTGAAAAGAGCCCGTATAAAATCAAAAAAGGAGTACCGGCAGGGATGTTCCATTGAAAGAGATAGAACAGATTTCCAAGCTCTGTTCCGAATAATGTAATGTCCTCATATAGCATGATATGGTCTGCGGTATGTGTTATGCCTGCATAACGCGGGACAATAGAGAGCCCGATCAGAAGCCCGATCAGTCCTCCGGCAATGATAAAGCCGGAGCATAGTCCGATAAATCCGAGAAAGATCTGCTGTAGCATGTCTGCCTCCTGAATAAGATGACGAATTGTTGTGCCTGTGATAGGTATTATGGCGGAATCATAAAATTATATACATCAATTCTAAAGAATGTATGAAGAACTGTACTTTTGGGGAGAAAAATAGTATAATATCCTGTACAGATATTGATTCGTAGGAGGTTTTTGTATGCCGGATGCTTTTTCCAGAATGGAAATGCTGCTTGGTGATGCAGGGGCTGATAAACTTGGCAAAGCAAGAATCGCTGTTTTCGGGCTTGGCGGAGCAGGTTCTTTTGCTGCTGAGGCGCTGGCCAGATGTGGTGTGGCGAGCCTTACACTTGTGGATAATGGGATCGTGTCTGTTGCTGACATTAACAGACAGTTATATGCGCTGCGATCTACTGTTGGAAAAAGTAATGTTCAGATTGCCAAGATGAGGATCCGAGATATTGATGAGGGCATTCTGGTGCACACATACGAAACGTTTTATAATAATGAAACAGCCGGAATGTTTGATCTGAAAAATTATGATTATATTATAGATGCCATGAATACTGTGGAATCTAAGCTTTTACTGATTGAGAATGCAAAGATCAGTAAAACGCCAATCATATCCTGTATGAGTACAGACGACAGGATGGATCCGTCAAAACTGGAGATCGTGGATATTTCCAGAAGTGTTCTGTGTCCGATAGCGAAACAGATAAGAACAAAATTGCGTAAAAAAGGAATCCGAAAAGTAAAGGTGCTTTCCTCGAGAGAGAAAATATCAGATATACAGCTGCATGGAAGTATTTCTTTCATGCCGGGAGCAGCAGGAATGATGCTGGCCGGTGTGGTGGTTAAAGATTTGCTTGGAAAATCTGACAGGAAGCACAGATACAAAAAATAATGTTACTGTTTACTTCGTTCTCAGTGACAAAATAATAAAATAGAAAGATTGAGGAATGAAATCTATGAATCAGAATATAATAGAGAAATTTACTGATCTGCTGGGGAAAGAGAAAGTCAAGGTAAATGAACCGATGAACCGTCACACGACATTTCGCATTGGTGGTCCGGCAGATTGTTTTTTATTGCCTTCTTCACAGGAGGAATTGCAGGAGATTATTAAGATATGCAGTGATGAAAAACTGCCATATTTTATTTTGGGAAATGGAAGCAATCTTCTGGTAAGTGATGCCGGCTACAGAGGCGTGATCATACAGCTTTACAGAAACTATGGTGAGATTACGGCAGAGGGGAATATGATTCGTGCAAAGGCGGGCGCTTTGCTATCTCAGATTGCCGCTGCAGCTAAGAATGCATCTCTGACAGGCTTTGAGTTTGCCGGAGGAATCCCGGGAACATTAGGTGGCGCAGTTGTCATGAATGCGGGTGCTTATGGCGGTGAGATGAAAGACATCCTGAAAGAAGTAACCGTTATGACTGAAAAAGGAGAAATTCTTACACTTCCGGCGGAAGAACTGGAAATGGGGTACCGTACAAGTATCATTAAGAAAAAAGGATATCTGGTGCTTGGCGCAGTAATCGTTCTGGAACAGGGAGAACAGGAAGTGATTAAGGCGAGAATGAAAGAGCTGACAGAGCAGAGAGTAAGCAAACAACCCTTAGAGTATCCGAGCGCAGGAAGTACGTTTAAACGCCCGGAGGGATATTTTGCAGGAAAACTGATCATGGATGCAGGACTGTGTGGATATCAGACTGGTGGTGCACAGGTGTCAGAGAAGCATTGCGGATTTGTGATTAACAAGGGAAATGCAACTGCGACAGATGTGTGCAGACTGATTAAGGATGTGCAGGATAAAGTAAAAGAGCAGTTTGGCGTGACTCTTGAACCGGAAGTAAAGTTCCTTGGAGATTTCGAAGATACAGACTTACAGATTAGTACATCGTTTCGTAAATAACTATACCGATTACGCAGAATGCGGATTTGAGTGTGTAGATAAGTGGTATAGTTATTTCGAAAACGATGTATTAGGTGACAGGAGATAAAAAATGCGTTTTGTAATAGTTACAGGAGTATCAGGTGCCGGAAAAACCGCTGCATTAAAAATGCTGGAGGACGCAAATTATTTTTGCGTAGATAATCTTCCGATTCCTTTGCTGGAAAAATTTGCATCACTGATGCCGGAGATACATGGAGAAGATGTGCAGAATGTTGCGTTGGGAATCGATGCCAGAAGCGGACGTTCATTAGATGAACTGGAAGTTGTTCTGGACAGAATGAAGAAGGCAGGATATGATTTTGAAATCCTGTTTCTGGATGCCCAGGACAGCGTTCTGGTTAAGAGATATAAGGAGACCAGAAGGAGTCATCCGCTTGCTATGGGCGGAAGAGTTGATGATGGGATTCGGCTGGAAAGAGAAAAGATGCGTTTTTTGAAAGAGCGAGCAGACTACATTATTGATACAAGCCATCTTCTGACAAGGGAACTGAAACAGGAGATTGACAGGATATTCGTTGATAATCAGGAATTCTGCAATATGATGATTTCTGTATTATCATTTGGATTTAAATATGGAATTCCGGCGGATGCGGATCTTGTATTTGATGTTCGTTTTTTGCCGAATCCGTATTATATAGATGAATTAAGGCCGCTGACAGGATTGGATGAACGTGTTTTTAATTATGTAATGGACTGTGATACCGCAAGAGCATTTGCAGATAAACTGGAGGATATGATAAACTTCCTTATTCCTAATTATGTGAAAGAAGGAAAGACAAATCTTGTGATTGCAATTGGATGTACCGGGGGAAAACATCGTTCTGTCACACTGGCGAGAGAATTATACTCCAGACTTTCAAAGAATACAAAATATGGTTTCAGGCTGGAACACAGAGATGTAGAGAAAGACCGTCTGGTAAAAAAACAGGAAGGATGATACAGAAGAGATGTCTTTTTCGGGGATGGTAAAGGAAGAACTTTTCAGACAGATTGGATCTGCCAGACATTGTAAAATGGCGGAACTGGCTGCAATGTTGTGTTCCTGTGGAAAAATGGAATATTTTTCAGGGGAGAGCAAATTAAAGATCCAGACGGAAAATGAAGCAGTTGCAAGAAAGTGCTTTACATTATTACAAAAAACATTTAATATAGAGAGAGAAGTATCTGTACGTGAGAACAGCCACCTGAAGCGGGTAAAGGTATATGTGATTGAGATATCTGATCCCGAAGAAATCCAGGTAATTTTTCAGGCGTTAAGGCTTGTCGCGGACAGTGTCGGCCATGGTGCGCTTATGCTGGCGGATATGCTGCTGGTACAGCAGAATTGTTGCAAGCGGGCGTTTATCAGGGGAGCTTTTCTGGCATCGGGTTCAATCAGTGATCCGGAGAAAGGGTATCATTTTGAAATTGTGTGTCCTGATGTAAGAAAGGCAGAACAGTTACAGGTGGTCATTCGTAGTTTTTCAGTAGATGCTAAGATCGTACAGCGCAAGAAATCATATGTGGTCTATGTGAAGGAAGGTGCGCAGATCGTGGATATGCTTGCAGTTATGGAAGCTAACGTAGCATTGATGGACCTGGAGAACATCCGTATACTGAAAGAAATGAGAAATTCTGTAAACAGAAAAGTTAACTGTGAGACTGCGAATATTAATAAAACAGTAAATGCAGCTGTCAAGCAGATAGAGGACATCAGGCTGATTCAGCAAAGAATGGGATTTGAACAGCTTAATGAGGGGCTTGCACAGATTGCAGAACTCCGGATGCAATATCCGGAAGCTACATTAAAAGAATTAGGAATGATGTTGAGCCCACAGGTGGGCAAATCGGGAGTCAATCACCGCTTGAGAAAGCTGAGTGCAATGGCTGACGAACTGCGGGAGAAACAAGGAGGAGAATTATTATGATCAAAAAACCAATCACCATTAATTTATCCACAGGTCTGGAAGCACGTCCGGTAGCACAGCTGGTGCAGGTTGCAAGCCAGTTTAACAGTGAGATTTATGTAGAGATTGGAAAGAAACGCGTGAACGCAAAGAGCATTATGGGCATGATGACTCTTGGACTTGATGCGGGAGAAGAAATTACATTATCTGCAAATGGTGATGATGAAGCGGCTGCTATGACAAGCATTGAGGAGTATTTAAGTAATCAGTAATCTCAAAATGATTTCTCAGAATATCGGACACATCCGGAAGGGAAGACCGCTTTCCGGGTGTGTTTTGTCGTATTATGGGTGATTATAAGTTGACCGTATGAAAAAAACAGGTTATAATGAGCAAAAAGATAACTGCGAAGTGTTGAACAGTTATGCGAAAGAATAAAAATGAGGAGCGTAACAGATGTCAAAATTTCTGAAATTTATTGTACATTTTATAGTGATATGCACCATTGTCTGTGTTGTTGGTCTGGCAGTTCCGCCTTTCTTTGGAATCACAACAGAAATCATGGATGATTCCGGCAAGGAGACAAACCTGCCGATAGGATCCGTTACTTATGCAATCCCTGCGAAAGCTTCAGAAGCAGCTGTAGGCGATTTTATTCTTTATCAGAGTGATTCTAAAGCATATCGATATATGATCACAGAGATGGATAAAGAGAATAATATTTTTAAAGTGGTAGATTCTACAGATAAGGATGCAGAACCTATTACTGTTGAAGTAAAGAAGTATATTCCGAAGGTTGTTATCACGATTGGATATGTAGGATATCTTCTGACTGCTACAGAGAGTATAGAAGGTCTTATTATTCTTGGACTTGCTGTTCTTTTCCTTATCATCCTTTACATAGTTGCGGAGCTTTTGAAGAAAGAACCACAGGATGATTATGATGACACAGATACAGAACCAGGTTATGTCAAGAGCAAAAAGGAACTTAAGAAAGAAGAGAAAGCAAGAGAAAAACGCTACAAAGAAGAAGAACGTCAGATAAAGAAAGAAGAACGTGCACGTAAGAAGGGAAAAGCGCCGGAGAGAAAGAAAATTAAGACAGGTGGCTTTGTAGATGAGATCTATGAAGACGATCTGGAACCGACACAGCCAGAACAGCCAACAGCAGTACAGGCAGCTACAAGCGAAGCACATGAACTTCTTAAAAAAGAGATTGCAGCGGCTACCGCAGATGAGCAACTCAAAACTGAAAAACCAGTGCAGCCAGTGGTGCAGCAGCCACAGGCGCAGCGGGAAGTTATTTCCGGAAAAACTGAGGTGATCGTGCCACAGGTAAAAGAGCAGCTCAAACAGATGATGAGCGCTTCTGACAGAAAGCCTGTAGAGAAAGAGGAAGAAGCAGATGAAGAGAAACCTGTAGAAATCAAACGAATGGTAATTCCGTCATGGTCAGCTGCGCAGATCGCAGAGAGTGCAAAGAATCAGGGCGATGCCCCGGATATCGTGAGAGATGATGTGACAAAGGTCACATTGTTTGATTATTCTGATATCATTGCAGATGAGAAGCCTGTCAGAGCAGAAGGGCAGACACTGGAGAAATAAAACAGAAGAATGAAATAATAATGGAACGTGTTTCTTCCTATATAATATAGAAGAAACACGTTCTTTCTATATTAATATTGATGATTATAGCTGTAAGGATCGGAGTTAATGGTTACTGTTCGTTCTACGTAGAGCTACGTAGCGAAGCGGATTGCGAATATCCGCTTGACTAAATATAATTATATAGAAACATCATATATGATGGATAAAAAGTCTTAAAAATATTGTACGGAATCAAATACAAAAAAATAATAAAAAAATGAAAAAAACACTTGCATTTTTCTGAGAGGTCGTGTATACTCTCAATTGTTGTGACATTGATAGCAATGAAGCGCGAGGTTGCTGCCACAGAGATGGCAGGTTTTCCGTGGAGCGAATGTCAAGTTTGAAAACTGACGACAAGTCACTGTACAAGTTCAGAAGACCATCCAGGGATGGCGTGTGTGCTAAGAATTCGAAAGACACACACGGAGATGTGTACAGTCGCCGCTTGTCGTACTGCTTGAAAAGTACGAATAGGAGGAGACTTTTTTTATGGCAAATCAGGTAATGAGAATCACATTAAAGGCTTATGATCATCAGTTAGTAGATGCATCAGCAGCAAAAATCATCGAAACTGTTAAAAAGAACGGAGCAATGGTAAGCGGACCGGTTCCACTTCCAACTAAGAAAGAGGTTGTTACAATCTTAAGAGCCGTTCATAAATACAAAGATTCCAGAGAACAGTTCGAACAGAGAACTCATAAGAGACTGATCGATATCCTTACACCAACACAGAAGACAGTAGATGCTCTGTCAAGACTGGAAATGCCAGCAGGTGTTAACATCGATATCAAAATGAAGACTAAATAAGGCATTGAACACTTAATGAGTATGTAATGCGAATTTAGTGAGAAAGCCCACCTCGACACTTAATGAGCGAGAGCAAATTTAGTGACGATGGTGTCTCAACTATGATAATGCTATAAGCATTAAGCTATTTACTATATGATTGCCGGTAATCGGTAATCCGCTATAAGGAGGAAGAAAGAATGAAGAAAGCTATTTTAGCTACTAAAGTCGGAATGACTCAGATCTTCAATGAAGACGGCCAGTTGATTCCGGTAACAGTTTTACAGGCTGGTCCTTGTGTCGTAACTCAGGTTAAGACAGAAGAGAACGATGGATACGAAGCAGTTCAGGTTGGATTCGGAGACATCAGAGAAAGCCTTGTTAACAAACCGGAAAAAGGACACTTTGACAAAGCTGGCGTTGCAGTAAAGAGATTCGTTAAAGAGTTCAGATTTGATAACGCTGCTGAATATACAGTAGGACAGGAAATTAAAGCTGATATCTTTGCAGACGGCGATCACATTGATGCAACAGCTGTTTCCAAAGGTAAAGGTTTCCAGGGTGCGATCAAGAGACATGGTCAGTCAAGAGGACCTATGGCTCATGGTTCCAAATATCACCGTCATGCAGGTTCCAATGGTGCTTGTTCTGATCCGAGCAAGGTATTCAAAGGAAAACACATGCCAGGTCATATGGGAAATGTTCAGGTTACTGTACAGAACCTTGAGATCGTACGCGTAGATACAGAAAATAACTTACTGTTAGTTAAAGGTGCTGTTCCAGGACCTAAGAAATCTTTGGTAACAATCAAAGAGACAGTAAAGTCCTTATAATAAGAAAGGAGGAGCACACAAATGGCAAACGTAACTGTTTATAATATGGAAGGCAACGAAGTTGGAACAATGGAACTGAATGATGCAGTATTCGGCGTAGAAGTCAATGAGCATCTTGTTCACCTTGCTGTTGTTCGTCAGCTTGCAAATAATCGCCAGGGTACTCAGAAAGCTAAAACACGTTCTGAAGTAAGCGGCGGCGGAAGAAAACCGTGGAGACAGAAAGGAACAGGTCATGCTAGACAGGGTTCCATCCGTGCACCACAGTGGACTGGCGGCGGTGTTGTATTCGCTCCGGTACCAAGAGATTATGAAGTAAAAATGAACAAGAAAGAAAGAAGAGCTGCTTTAAAATCTGCTCTGACTTCCAAAGTTCAGGACAATAAATTAGTAGTTGTTGATGCTCTTACATTAGCAGATGTTAAGACAAAGGAAATGCAGAAAGTTCTTACAAATCTGAAAGCTGAGAAAGCTCTGGTTATCACAGCAACAGATGACAAGAACGTAATCCTTTCCGCAAGAAACATCACTGATGTTCAGACTGCAACTCCAAGTACTATCAACGTATACGATGTTATGAATCACAACACCGTAATCGTAACCAAAGATGCTGTAGCATCCATCGAGGAGGTATATGCATAATGGCTGATATCAAGTACTATGACGTAATCAAGAAACCAGTGATTACAGAAAAATCTATGAATGCAATGGCTGAAAAGAAATACACTTTCTTAGTTCATCCGGAAGCAAACAAATCTCAGATCAAAGAAGCTGTAGAGAAAATGTTCGAAGGAACAAAAGTAAAGAGCGTTAACACCATGAATATGGATGGAAAGAAAAAACGCCGTGGTATGACAGTTGGAACAACTGCTAAAACCAAAAAAGCTATCGTAGCTCTGACAGAAGACAGCAAAGAAATCGAAATCTTCGAAGGACTTTAATTAACAGATAGCGATTATACGCATTCAAAAGCGTGAGGACAAATTTGAAAGGAGAACAAAAATGGGAATCAAAAGTTATAACCCATATACACCGTCTAGAAGACATATGACTGGTTCCGATTTCTCAGAGATCACAAAATCTACACCAGAGAAATCTCTTACCGTGTCTTTAAAGAAAAACGCTGGACGTAACAACCAGGGTAAGATCACAGTTAGACACCGCGGAGGCGGAAGCAGAAGAAAATACAGAATCATCGACTTCAAGAGAAGAAAAGATGGAATCCCTGCAACAGTAGTTTCCATCGAGTATGATCCAAACAGAACAGCAAACATCGCTCTTATCTCTTATGTAGATGGCGAGAAAGCATATATCCTTGCACCGGAAGGCTTAAAAGTAGGTCAGAAAGTTATGAACGGAGCTGATGCAGAAGTTCGTGTTGGTAACTGCTTACCATTAGAGCTTATCCCGGTTGGTACTATGGTACACAACATTGAGCTTCATCCTGGAAAGGGCGGACAGATGGTTCGTTCTGCTGGAAACGGCGCTCAGTTAATGGCTAAAGAAGGCAAATACGCAACACTGCGTCTGCCATCTGGTGAAATGAGAATGGTTCCGATCGTATGCCGCGCATCTGTAGGCGTTGTCGGAAACGGAGATCACAACCTGATTAACATCGGTAAAGCCGGACGTAAACGTAACATGGGTATCAGACCTACTGTTCGTGGTTCCGTAATGAACCCGAATGACCATCCACATGGTGGTGGTGAAGGAAAGACCGGTATCGGTCGTCCAGGTCCATGCACTCCATGGGGAAAACCTGCTCTTGGTCTGAAGACAAGAAAGAAAAACAAACCGTCCAACAAGCTCATCGTAAGAAGACGCGATGGAAAAGCATTATCGAAATAATAAGGAGGATTAAGCATGTCTCGTTCACTGAAAAAAGGACCTTTTGCAGATGCCAGCTTACTTAAAAAAGTAGACGCATTAAACGCTGCAAATGACAAATCCGTTATCAAAACCTGGTCACGCCGTTCTACAATCTTCCCGTCCTTCGTAGGACACACAATCGCTGTCCATGACGGAAGAAAACACGTGCCGGTATATGTAACAGAAGATATGGTTGGCCACAAGCTCGGTGAGTTCGTTGCAACCAGAACCTACAGAGGACACGGAAAAGACGAAAAGAAATCCGGTGTTCGCTAGTATTTGACTTTATATTCTGTCTGCTGCCCATGAGACAGCGGACAGGTTAACCTGATATTGAGAGAAAAAGGAAAGGAGGCACTTTAAAATGGCAAAGGGACATAGAAGCCAGATAAAAAGAGCCAGAAATGAGAGTAATAGAGAGACAAGACCGTCTGCAAAATTATCTTACGCAAGAATTTCTGTTCAGAAAGCCTGCTACGTGTTAGATGTAATCCGCGGTAAAGATGTGCAGACAGCACTTGGTATCTTAACATACAACCCAAGATACGCTTCCAGCGTTATCAAGAAACTTCTTGAGTCAGCAATTGCAAATGCTGAAAATAACAACGGAATGAATGCAGACAACCTCTACGTTGCAGCCTGCTATGCAGATAAAGGACCTACAATGAAGAGAATTCAGCCAAGAGCACAGGGTAGAGCTTACAGAATCGAAAAGAGAACAAGCCATATCACCATCGTGCTGGATGAAAGATAAGGAGGAAAAGCATGGGACAGAAAGTTAACCCACATGGCCTTAGAGTCGGTGTTATCAAGGATTGGGATTCAAGATGGTATGCTGATGCAGACTTCGCTGATTACCTGGTAGAAGACTACAACATCAGAACATTCCTTAAAAAGAAATTATACAGCGCAGGTGTTTCCAAAATCGAAATCGAAAGAGCATCTGACAGAGTTAAGATCATCATCTACACAGCTAAACCTGGTATCGTAATCGGTAAAGGCGGCGCTGAGATCGAAAAAGTTAAAGCTGAATTAAAGAAATTCACAGACAAAAAACTTATCGTAGATATCAAAGAAGTAAAGAGACCAGACAGAGACGCTCAGTTAGTAGCTGAGAATATTGCTTTACAGCTTGAGAACCGTATCTCTTTCAGACGTGCTATGAAATCTACAATGCAGAGAACAATGAAGGCCGGAGCAAAAGGTATCAAAACATCCGTATCCGGACGTCTTGGCGGTGCTGATATGGCTCGTACAGAGTTCTACAGCGAAGGAACTATTCCGCTTCAGACACTTCGTGCAGATATTGACTATGGATTCGCAGAAGCAGACACAACATACGGCAAAGTTGGCGTAAAAGCTTGGGTCTACAATGGCGAAGTACTTCCAACAAAAGGAACTAAGGAAGGGAGCGATAAATAATGTTAATGCCAAAAAGAGTAAAACGTCGTAAACAATTCCGTGGCTCCATGAGAGGAAAAGCCCTTAGAGGTAATAAAATCAATTATGGTGAATTCGGACTTGTTGCAACCGAACCGTGTTGGATCCGTTCCAATCAGATCGAGGCAGCCCGTGTTGCTATGACACGTTATATCAAACGTGGTGGTCAGGTTTGGATTAAGATTTTCCCAGATAAACCAGTAACAGCGAAACCAGCAGAAACACGAATGGGTTCCGGAAAAGGTGCCCTTGAATACTGGGTAGCAGTTGTTAAGCCAGGACGTGTAATGTTCGAAATTGCAGGCGTTTCAGAAGAAATCGCTCGTGAAGCATTACGTCTTGCAATGCACAAGTTACCATGTAAATGTAAAATCGTTTCTCGTGCAGACTTAGAAGGCGGTGATAACAGTGAAAATTAATAAATTCGTGGAAGATTTAAAGGCAAAATCAGCTGCAGAATTAAATGAAGAATTAGTAGCTGCTAAAAAAGAACTTTTCAATCTGAGATTTCAGAATGCAACTAATCAATTAGAGAATACAAGCCGCATTAAAGAGGTTCGCAAGAACATTGCAAGAATCCAGACAGTAATTACTGAGCAGGCTAACGCTTCCAAATAATAGGAGGAAACTATCGTGGAAAGAAATCTGAGAAAAACCCGCGTGGGTAAGGTTGTCAGCAATAAGATGGACAAAACCATTGTAGTTGCTATTGAAGACCATGTAAAACATCCTCTTTACAAAAAGATCGTGAAGAGAACATATAAATTAAAAGCTCATGACGAAAACAATGAGTGCAATATCGGTGATACCGTAAAAGTTATGGAAACCAGACCGTTATCCAAAGATAAAAGATGGAGACTGGTTGAAATCGTAGAGAAAGTTAAATAAGGAGGAGACCAGTATGATCCAGCAGGAAACTAGACTGAAAGTTGCCGACAACACTGGTGCAAAAGAAATCCTTTGTATTCGTGTTATGGGCGGCTCTACAAGAAGATATGCAAGCATTGGCGATACAATCGTTGCTACTGTTAAAGATGCAACACCAGGCGGCGTTGTTAAAAAAGGTGACGTTGTAAAAGCTGTTGTAGTTAGAACTAAAAAAGGCGCTCGTCGTAAAGACGGATCTTACATCCGTTTCGATGAAAATGCTGCCGTAATCATTAAAGACGACTTAACTCCGAGAGGAACACGTATCTTTGGACCAGTTGCCAGAGAACTTCGTGAGAAGAAATTCATGAAGATCGTTTCCTTAGCTCCGGAAGTATTATAGGAGGGTGCCTAATGTCAGCTATGAAAATTAAAAAAGGTGATACTGTAAAAGTTATCGCTGGTAAAGATAATGGCAAAGAGGGTAAAGTCCTTGCAGTTAACGCAAAAGACAATACCGTTGTTGTTGAGAATATCAACAAAGTTACAAAACACAGCAAACCATCTGCTGCAAATCAGCAGGGCGGAATCATCACAAAAGAAGCTCCATTGCACATCTCCAACGTTATGCTGGTTGTTGATGGACAGGCTACAAGAGTAGGATTCCAGATGGACGGCGACAAAAAAGTCCGCGTTGCTAAAAAGACCGGTAAGGTTATCGATTAATTAAGAGAGGAGGCATGACAAGTGAGTAGATTAAAAGAAATGTACAAAAATGAGATCATGGATGCCATGACCAAAAAATTTGGATACAAAAATGTTATGGAAGTGCCAAAACTCGACAAGATCGTAATCAATATGGGTGTTGGTGAAGCCAAAGAAAACGCTAAGCTTCTTGATGCTGCAATCGCAGATATGGAACTTATCACAGGACAGAAAGCAATCGCTACTAAAGCTAAAAAATCTGTTGCTAACTTTAAAATCAGAGAGGGTATGCCGATCGGTTGTAAAGTTACATTAAGAGGAGAAAAAATGTACGAGTTCGCTGATCGTCTGATCAACCTTGCACTTCCTCGTGTACGTGACTTCCGTGGTATCAACCCGAACGCATTCGATGGCCGTGGAAATTATGCTCTGGGTATCAAAGAGCAGCTTATCTTCCCGGAAGTTGAATATGATAAAGTTGACAAAGTAAGAGGTATGGACATCATCTTCGTTACTACAGCTAAGACTGATGAAGAAGCTCGTGAATTACTGACATTATTCAATATGCCGTTTGCAAAGTAATAGGAGGAACGATTCATGGCTAAAACAGCAATGAAAATCAAACAGCAGCGCAAACAGAAATTCTCCACAAGAGAATATACACGTTGCAATATTTGTGGACGTCCACATTCTGTTTTAAGAAAATACGGAATCTGCAGAATCTGCTTCCGTGAATTAGCTTACAAGGGACAGATCCCGGGCGTTAAGAAGGCTTCCTGGTAGGAACCGGATTTAAATATAAATAAACGATCGGCTGATTTTATCAGTCCGATCATGTGTCCAAACGAGATTTAAAATTAGGTAACAATGTAAATTATTAATATATATGCACATGTAAAGTCTGAAATAATAGGAGGAAACTAACATGACAATGAGCGATCCAATCGCAGATATGCTTACAAGAATTCGTAACGCAAACACTGCAAAACACGACACAGTAGATGTTCCGGCATCTAAGATGAAAATTGCAATTGCTAACATCCTTGTTGATGAAGGATATATTGCAAAATACGATTTAGTTGAAGATGGAGTTGTTAAAACTCTTCATATCACACTGAAATATGGTGAAGATAAAAACGAAAAAATCATCACTGGTTTAAAGAGAATCTCCAAACCTGGTCTTCGTATCTACGCAGGTAAGGATCAGCTTCCAAAAGTTCTTGGTGGACTTGGAATCGCAATTCTTTCTACAAACAAAGGTGTTATTACTGATAAAGAAGCTCGCAAACTTCAGGTTGGCGGCGAAGTATTAGCATTCGTTTGGTAATTTGAACCAAGATTTTTTATAGAGAACAAACTGAAAACAGAGAGGATGTAGCATCCTCTCCGATAATCTAAGTAAGGAGGACAAACATATGTCACGAATTGGTAGACTTCCGGTTGCTATTCCTGCAGGCGTAGAAGTAACTGTCGCTGAAGGCAACGTAGTAACTGTAAAAGGACCAAAAGGAACACTCGAAAGAGCACTTCCTACAGAAATGGAAATCAAAGTTGAAGATGGTCATGTAGTAGTTTCCAGACCAAACGACTTAAAGAAAATGAAATCTCTTCACGGTTTAACAAGAAGCTTAATCCACAACATGGTTGTTGGTGTAAGCGAAGGCTATACAAAAGAGCTTGAAGTTAACGGTGTAGGTTATAAAGCAGCAAAACAGGGCAAGAAGCTCACACTTAGCCTTGGATACTCTCATCCGGTAGAAATGGAAGATCCAGACGGAATCGAAACCAAAGTTGATGGTAACAAGATTATCGTATCCGGTATCAGCAAAGAAAAAGTCGGCCAGTTTGCAGCTGAGATCAGAGACAAGAGAAGACCTGAGCCATACAAAGGTAAAGGTATCAAATATGTTGATGAAGTTATCAGACGTAAAGTTGGTAAGACTGGTAAGAAATAATTTAGGAGGGTGAGAAAATGGTAAATAAGGCATCTAGAGCGAAAATTCGTGAGAATAAGCATAGAAGATTACGTCATCATTTAAACGGAACTGCAACAACACCTCGTTTAGCAGTATTTCGTTCCAACAAGCATATGTATGCTCAGATTATTGATGACACTGTAGGAAAAACTTTAGTATCTGCTTCTACTCTTCAGAAAGAAGTAAGAGCTGAGTTAGAGAACACTGATGATGTAGCAGCAGCTGCACATTTAGGAACCGTTATTGGTAAGAAAGCTGTTGAAGCTGGTATCGAAAGCGTTGTTTTCGACAGAGGAGGCTATATCTACCACGGTAAAGTTAAAGCACTGGCAGACGCAGCAAGAGAAGCTGGGCTGAAATTCTAATAAGGAGGAGCGAAACACATGAAACGTAATCTTATTGATGCTAGTCAGTTAGAATTAGAAGATAAAGTAGTATCAATCAAGCGTGTTACCAAGGTTGTTAAAGGTGGTCGTAACTTCCGTTTCACAGCTTTAGTTGTTGTAGGTGACGGCAACGGACACGTTGGTGCAGGTTTAGGTAAAGCAGCTGAAATTCCTGAAGCTATCCGCAAAGGAAAAGAGGATGCTATGAAGAAATTAGTAACAGTAGCAAGAGATGAGAACAACTCTATTACACATGACTTCGTTGGAAAATACGGAAGCGCTGAAATGCTTCTGAAGAGAGCTCCGGAAGGTACTGGAGTTATCGCCGGCGGTCCTGCCCGTGCGGTAATTGAGTTAGCTGGTATCAAAAACATCCGTACAAAATGTATGGGATCCAGAAACAAACAGAACGTTGTTCTTGCAACAATCGAAGGCTTAAGACAGTTAAAAACTCCGGAAGAAGTTGCTAGACTTCGCGGAAAATCTGTTGATGAGATTCTGGCTTAAGGAGGAAATACAAAAATGGCAAACACATTAAAAGTTACATTAGTAAAATCTCCTATTGGTGCAGTTCCGAAGCACAAAAAAACTGTTGCAGCTATGGGTCTTACAAAAATGCACAAAACAGTTGAAATGCCGGATAACGCAGCAACAAGAGGAATGATTCAGCAGGTACAGCACCTGGTAAAGGTTGAAGAAGCTTAATTGCGATTTAACCAGAGAGAACTCTGATATGGATCTGATATGAGCCTGTTATTCACAAGAGTAGCGGGAACATACAGAAACATATTCAGAAAAGATACGATCTGAACTTATAGATTTGAAATAATAATAAGGAGGTGCCAACATGGAATTATCAAACTTAAGACCAGCAGAAGGTTCTAAGCACAGCGATAACTTCAGAAGAGGCCGTGGACATGGTTCTGGAAACGGTAAAACAGCCGGTAAAGGACACAAAGGACAGTTAGCTCGTTCCGGTCACAAGAAACCGGGATTTGAAGGTGGTCAGATGCCTTTATACAGACGTCTGCCTAAGAGAGGATTCAAAAACAGAAATACAAAAGAGATTATTGCAATCAACGTTGACGTACTGAACCGTTTCGAAGATGGTGCAGAAGTTACAGTAGAAAGCTTACTTGCAAGCGGTGCAATCTCCAAGATCGCCGATGGCGTTAAAATTCTTGGAAATGGTGAGCTGACAAAGAAACTTAATGTCAAAGTAAACGCTGTCAGCGAGACTGCAAAATCAAAAATTGAAGCTGCTGGTGGTACAGTAGAGGTGATCTAATGTTTGAAACTCTTAAAAATGTTTTTAGAGTGAAAGAAATGAGACGCAAGCTGTTGTATCTGATATGGATGATTTTTATCATCCGTATCGGCTGCCAGATCCCGGTACCGGGTGTTGACAGTGACTTCTTCAAACAGTGGTTCAGCAGCAACGCCGGAGACGCATTCAATTTCTTTGATGCGTTTACTGGTGGTTCATTTGAAAGAATGTCAATTTTCGCATTGAACATCACACCTTACATCACATCTTCCATTATCATTCAGCTTCTCACAATTGCAATTCCGGCACTGGAAGAGATGCAGAGAGATGGTGAAGAGGGAAGAAAGAAGATGACTGCAATTACTCGTTATGTAACTGTAGGTCTTGCTTTATTTGAATCAATTGCAATGGCAATCGGATTCGGACGTCAGGGTATGATTCCGGATCTGAACTTCTTCAAAGGTGCTGTAGTTGTTGCCTGCCTTACAGCTGGTTCAGCTATGCTGATGTGGCTCGGTGAACGTATTACAGAAAAAGGCGTTGGAAATGGTATTTCCATCGTACTTACTATTAATATCATCTCCAGAATGCCAAGCGACTTGTCATTACTGTATGAGAACTTTATCAAAGGAAAAACAATTGCAAAAGGTACTCTTGCAGGAATCATTATTGCAGCTGTTATCCTTGTAGTAGTAGTTCTGGTACTTATCCTTAACGGAGCAGAGAGAAGAATTCCGGTTCAGTATTCCAAGAAAATGGTCGGAAGAAAACTGATGGGTGGCCAGTCCACTAACATTCCGCTGAAAGTTAACACAGCAGGTGTTATCCCGGTAATCTTTGCATCCTCCATTATGTCTTTCCCGACTGTAATTGCACAGTTAACAGGAAAAGGTAATGGTACAGGAATCGGAAGTGAGATTCTTCGTGGTCTTTCTTCTAATAACTGGTGTAATCCGAAACAGCTTCAGTATACATGGGGTCTGCTTCTTTACATCGTACTTTGCGTTTTCTTTGCATATTTCTACACTTCCATTACATTCAATCCGCTGGAAGTTGCAGACAATATCAAAAAGCAGGGTGGATTTATTCCAGGTATTCGTCCTGGAAAACCTACGTCAGATTATTTGACTAATATCTTAAATTATATTATATTTATAGGTGCAGTAGGTCTTATTATTGTGTGCGTGATCCCATTCATCTTTAATGGTGTATTCGGGGCAAATGTTTCATTCGGTGGAACGTCCATCATCATCGTTGTTGGTGTTATCCTCGAAACTGTGAAGCAGATTGAGTCACAGCTTCTCGTACGTAATTACAAAGGCTTCCTGAACAATTAAAAATGAGAGGTTGTGGTGCATTGCATCACAGCCTTGATTTGCTAAAAAAGAAAACGGAGGGTATATCTTATGAAAATTATTATGTTGGGTGCACCGGGAGCAGGAAAAGGAACTCAGGCGAAGAAAATTGCTGCGAAATATCAGATTCCGCACATCTCCACCGGAGATATTTTCCGCGCAAACATTAAAAATGGGACAGAACTGGGTAAAAAAGCAAAAACTTATATGGATCAGGGACTTCTTGTACCTGATGAACTGACCTGTGATCTGGTTGTAGACAGAATTCAGCAGCCGGATGCGGCAAATGGTTATGTGCTGGATGGTTTTCCAAGAACAATTCCTCAGGCAGAGTGTTTAACAGAGGCTCTGAATAAACTGGGAAGTAAAGTTGACTATGCAATCGATGTGGATGTTCCGGATTCCAATATTGTAAACCGTATGTCCGGAAGACGTGCCTGCTTAAAATGCGGTGCTACTTATCACGTAGTGCATGCTGCACCGAAGGTAGAGGGTGTTTGTGATACTTGTGGAGAGAAACTGGTTCTTCGTGATGATGACCAGCCTGAAACAGTTCAGAAACGTCTGAATGTATATCATGAGCAGACACAGCCGCTGATCGATTATTATACTAAAGAGGGAATTTTAAAATCAGTAGATGGCACAAAGGATCTCGAAGAAGTTTTCGCTGATATTGTTGCCATCCTGGGAGAGTAATCGGGTGTTTTTAAACACCATCTGGAGGTAAAATGTCGGTTTCTATCAAGACAGAACATGAAATTGAACTTATGAGAGAGGCAGGACATCTGCTTGAGAAAGTGCATGATGGCCTGATCCCGTACATTAAACCGGGAGTGAGCACCAAGGAGATTGACCGTATCGGAGAACAGATGATACGTGATATGGGCTGTATCCCGAATTTCTTGAACTACGGAGGCTTTCCGGCGTCATTTTGTATCAGTCTGAATGATGAAGTAGTTCATGGAATCCCTTCTGAGGAGAAGATTATTCAGGAGGGAGATCTTGTAAAGATTGATGCCGGTCTTATTTATAAGGGGTATCATTCTGATGCAGCGAGAACTTATGCGGTCGGTGAGGTTTCACCGGAGGCGCGTAAGCTGATGGATGTGACCAGAGAGTGTTTCTTTGAAGGACTTAAGGTTGCTCGTGCAGGAAATCATCTGAATGATATTTCCAAGGCAATCGGCGCACACGCTGCAAAATATCATTACGGAATTGTCCGTGACCTGGTTGGACATGGAATCGGCACTCACCTTCATGAGGATCCGCAGATCCCGAATTTTCCGCAGAAGAGAAGAGGAGTTCGTCTGATGCCGGGTATGACACTTGCTGTAGAGCCTATGATCAATCTGGGACGTGCAGATGTGGCATGGCTGGATGATGAGTGGACTGTTGTAACTATGGATGGTTCTTTGTCTGCTCATTATGAGAATACGATTCTTATTACAGACGGAGATCCGGAGATTCTGACTCTTACGAAATAATTGGACGACATACAGGAGGTTTAAAATGTCAAAAGCAGATGTAATCGAAGTGGAAGGCACTGTTCTGGAGAAGCTGCCTAATGCGATGTTTAAAGTGGAACTGGAGAACAAACATGTGGTGCTTGCACATATCAGTGGAAAGTTACGTATGAATTTTATTCGTATTCTTCCTGGAGATAAAGTTACGATTGAATTGTCTCCGTATGATCTGTCTAAGGGCAGAATTATCTGGAGAGATAAATAGGAAGATTATAGTTATACTGCTAAGAGAGTTGGAGAAATCTGGCTCTCTTTTTTATTTATATAAAGGGACGCATAGAAAAATAATTCATTTCCTGTGCGGTTTCGGTGTCTAAGATATTCTAAGTACTTAAAAATCTGCTAAAAGCATGAGAAGAAAAGTCTGGATTACTCGCTGCGCTCAGACAGTGACTTTTCTTCTCATAACGCAGATTTTTAAGTACTAAGAATATCTAAGACGCCTGCAAATGCACAGGAAATGAATTATTTTTCTATGCTGGTTACTGGTAAGAGCTGGTTGCTGATAAAGGCTGGTTATTGGCAAAAGGGGGAGGTGAAGCAACTGAGATTAGGGAAGAAATTACAATTTTCCGGGGATGGAATTAAGATGTTATGTGCGTGAAAAAGGGGGAGAAAATGAAAAAATGCGATTTTACGCAAAAAAGTGCTTGCATTTTATATTTTGGTGTGATAGTATATAAGCCGAACGCGTGAGTAGTATGTATTTGCGCGCTCAAAAAACTGCAGATTTTAATGAATTTACGGAAGGAGGATTTCCAGTGAAAGTAAGATCATCTGTAAAGCCGATCTGCGAAAAATGCAAGATCATTAAAAGAAAAGGATCTATCAGAGTAATCTGTGAGAATCCAAAACACAAACAGCGTCAGGGTTAATTGACAGTTTAGAGTTTGTGTAACGTGCGGCTGCAGTGTGAGACACCCGGAAGGGTTGTTCAGACTGTTAAGATAGTTTTAGCATGTATTGCCTAATACCGAGAGGCAACGTTGGCCCGTTGGCCACAATAATTCGGAAAGGCTGCTTTTCGCCAATTGCAGCTGGGTGTTTTACCGAGGCACCCCAATTAGGAACTAAGAAATAAGAAAGTGAAGTGACAGATACATCCCATTTCACCTTACAGGAGTGTATTTTACGAATGTAAGTGATGTACAGGCATCAAGGACTTTCAAAGTAGAAGATGGAGGAAACAGTACATGGCTCGTATAGCTGGTGTAGACTTACCAAGAGAAAAACGTATTGAAATCGGTCTTACCTACATTTATGGTATTGGTAGACCAAGCGCAGACAAGATCCTTGCAAAGGCAGAAGTTAATCCTGACACACGTGTCAGAGATCTGACTGATGACGAAGTTAAGAGACTTAGCGCAGTTATTGATGAAACAATGACAGTAGAAGGTGACCTTCGTAGAGAAATCGCCCTCAACATTAAGAGACTGCAGGAAATCGGATGCTACAGAGGTATCCGTCATCGTAAAGGACTTCCGGTTCGTGGTCAGAAGACTAAGACCAACGCTAGAACACGTAAAGGTCCTAAGAGAACAGTAGCTAATAAGAAGAAATAAATAAAGCTTTAAACATCTGATAAGCGTAAGCTGATCTTATGAGGAAGCTTGCATGGTCACTTAATGAATGACGAGTAAAGCGAGGAAATGAATTTAGTGAACATGGTGTTTCTTGGAACATATATTTGATTGATAAATAGGAAAGTGTAGGTTAGTTTTAAAATGGCTAAAGTGACTAAGAAAGCGACTACAAAACGTCGTGTCAAGAAAAACGTTGAACACGGACAGGCACATATTCAGTCTTCTTTCAACAATACAATTGTTACTCTGACTGACAATGAAGGAAACGCTCTTTCATGGGCAAGTGCTGGTGGTCTTGGATTTAGAGGTTCAAGAAAATCTACTCCTTATGCAGCACAGATGGCAGCTGAGACTGCAACAAAAGCTGCACTTATTCATGGTTTAAAAACTGTAGACGTTATGGTAAAAGGACCAGGATCAGGACGTGAAGCTGCAATCCGTGCCCTTCAGGCTTGCGGACTGGAAGTAACAAGCATCCGTGACGTAACTCCGGTACCACACAATGGTTGCCGTCCACCAAAACGCAGAAGAGTCTAATTTAGGAGGTATTTGAGAAATGGCAGTAAATAGAGTGCCTGTTCTGAAAAGATGCAGATCCCTTGGCCTGGATCCGATTTATTTAGGAATTGATAAAAAATCCACAAGACAGTTAAAACGTGCTAATCGTAAAATGTCTGAGTATGGTTTACAGTTAAGAGAAAAACAGAAAGCAAAATTCATCTACGGAGTTCTGGAAAAACCTTTCCACAACTACTACAACAAAGCTGACAGAATGCCGGGACAGACTGGTGCAAACCTTATGATCCTTCTTGAGAGCAGACTTGACAATGTTGTATTCCGTATGGGATTTGCAAGAACAAGAAAAGAAGCTCGTCAGATCGTTGACCACAAGCATGTACTTGTAAACGGAAAATGTGTAAACATTCCTTCCTACCTTGTAAAAGCTGGTGACGAGATCGAAATCAGAGAGAAATCCAAAGGTTCTGAAAGATACAAAGGTATCCTTGAAGTAACTGGTGGACGTCTTGTTCCGGAATGGATTGATGTAGATCAGGAGAATTTAAAAGGAACTGTAAAAGAACTTCCTAACAGAGAAGCAATCGACGTTCCTGTAAACGAGATGCTTATCGTCGAGTTGTACTCCAAATAATCCATAGGATTATATCGTAGAAGATTACCTAGTAATATTTCTGCATTATGCGATTCAGTGGCTGATTTTATCATCCGCTGAATTGTAGTATTTGAATGAATACCCTCAAACTTTTATTAACCCAGAAGGAGGGAACCTTATAGTGTTTGATTTTAATAAACCTAAAATCGAGATTACCGAATTATCTGAAGATAAAAAATTTGGCAGATTCGTAGTTGAGCCTCTGGAAAGAGGATATGGAACTACACTTGGAAATTCTTTAAGAAGAATTATGCTGTCTTCCCTGCCGGGTGCAGCTGTAAGCCAGGTTAAAATTGATGGTGTGCTTCACGAATTCAGCTCCATTCCGGGCGTAAAAGAAGACGTAAGTGATATTATCATGAATCTGAAGAGCCTTGCTATTAAGAACCACAGTACAGACAATGAGCCTAAGACTGCATACATTGAGTGTGAAGGTAAAGGTGTTGTAACTGCAGCTGATATTCAGGCTGATCAGGATATTGAGATTATGAATCCTGATCAGGTAATTGCTACCTTAAATGGTGGTAAGGACTGCAGACTTGCTATGGAGCTTACTATTACAAAAGGCCGTGGATATATCAGTGCTGACAAAGGTAAATCTGATGATATGCCTATCGGTGTACTTGCAGTTGATGCAATCTACACTCCTGTAGAAAGAGTTAACATGATCGTAGAGAATACTCGTGTTGGCCAGGTAACCGATTACGATAAGCTGACACTGGATGTGTACACAAACGGTACACTTGATCCGGACGAGGCTGTAAGCCTTGCAGCAAAAGTATTAAGCGAGCACTTAAGCCTTTTCATTGACCTTTCCGAGAATGCAAAGACCGCTGAGGTTATGATCGAGAAAGAAGACAATGAGAAAGAAAAAGTTCTGGAAATGAGCATTGATGAACTTGAGTTATCTGTTCGTTCCTATAACTGCTTGAAGAGAGCCGGCATTAATACGGTTGAAGAATTATGTAACAAGACTTCTGATGATATGATGAAGGTTCGTAACCTTGGACGTAAATCATTAGAAGAAGTTCTTGCGAAACTGAAAGAGCTGGGATTACAGCTTCAGCCTACAGAAGAGTAAGAACATTTAACGAAGAGATATTATACGGTGGGAATGCCTAAGCAGTCGGACAGTAAGACCGAACAAGCGTGCCCGGCTGTCCCACAGATGGAGGAAAATTAAATGGCAAAATATAGAAAATTAAGCAGAACTTCTGATCAGAGAAAAGCATTACTGAGAAACCAGGTAACAAATCTGTTATACAATGGAAAAATCGTTACTACAGAAGCTAAAGCAAAAGAAATCCGTAAAATCGCTGAGAGCCTTGTAGCTATGGCTGTTCGTGAAAAAGACAACTTCGAAACTGTTACTGTAACTGCTAAAGTAGCTCGTAAAGACGCTGAAGGCAAGAGAGTAAAAGAAGTTGTTGACGGGAAGAAGAAAACTGTATACGATGAAGTACAGAAAGAGATCAAGAAAGATGCTCCTTCCAGACTTCACGCTCGTCGTCAGATGATGAAAGTTTTCTATCCAGTTAAAGAAGTACCTGCAAAAGGTGCTGGAAGAAAGAAAAACACAAAAGACGTAGATATGGTTGCTAAGATGTTCGATGAGATCGCTCCAAAATACGCTGACCGTAACGGTGGTTACACAAGAATCGTTAAGATCGGACCGCGTAAAGGCGATGCTGCAATGGAAGTACTGATCGAGTTAGTATAATTATATCTGACTTATATTTGTCCAAACGATAATGAGACTGCATATATATGGTGTTGGCCATGTATGTGCAGTTTTTATTTTATCTGAAATTAGCGTTTTTTTTTGCTATTTATTGCCCTTGATTATTTGTGCCAGATAGCGTAAAATCGTAGAGTATATAAATGTTGAGTTAACCGAATCAAGTAAGTCCCCTGCGGAGGTTGCGAAGAGCAATAAGCAGTTTAGAAGAGGAATACAAATGACAGTCAGGAGAATAAGAAATTGAGCCAGAATACTACAAAGAAAAAATCAGGATTAGGTTATTGCATCAGATTATTTCTGCTGTTAGTAGAATTACTGGCTGTTACACTTTTCCTATGGGGGAATGATATCAATTCCATATCTGCCACTCCCCCTGAATTTAACTGGGAGAATTATAAGACTATTGCACATGCCTTAGGTGGTATTGGCGATAAGACATATTTAAATTCAAAAGAGAGTTTCCTGGCGAGTTATCAGATGGGATGCAGATTATTTGAAGTCGACCTTGTGAAGACTTCTGACAATGTCTGGGTATGTCGCCATAGCTGGAATCAATCATTGGATCAGTGGGAAGGCGATGGAAAGAATGTGTTGTCCTCAGAAGAGTTTATATCCAGACCTGTCTGTGGAAAATATACTCCGATGACATTTAAAGATTTGTTAATGTTGCTGAGTGATTATCCGGATGCGTTTGTGATGCTGGATTCTAAGCAGTATTCTGTCCGGAATTACCAGAAAACACTTGAAGATTATGCCGATTATATCGAATTAGCTCAGGAAGCAGGTGTTCCTGATGTGATGGGACAGGTCATACCGGAAATTTATAATCAGGCCATGTTCGCAGGAACTGCACTGCTATATAATTTTCCTGCTTATATTTATTCGTTATGGCAGGAATATTCCAAAGAAGATCTGACAGAGATTGCAGCATTTTGCAAAGAGAAAAATATTCAGGCAGCAACGGTTTATTATAAATACTGGTCAGAGGATGTCCAGGAGATTTTTGACAAAAAAGGAATAAAGCTATATATTTATACTGTAAATAATCTGAAGGAAGCGCAGGGCTATATGCAGAAAGGTGCGGCTGGTGTGTGTTCGGATTATCTGCAGGATACAGATTTTGAATAAAACAACTGTTTATTATTGTTTCGGAAATCCTGACGGTTTTCATCTACCGTATCGGCAAGATTGTTTCAAAAATCAACTTGTCGGTACAGCGAAATAATAACAGTGATCATATTATAAAGGAAATATAATACACAATGAAAATAAGAGTAATGACTGCTGTCTTGGCAGCGAAATTTGTAGGATATGTATGTAAGAAAATGGGAAGACAGGGTGTAACCTGGGCAGGAAAAGTGGCAATTAAGATTTGTCCGGATATCCTGGAGCAGCTTTCTTCGCAGGTGAGAAAGGCAATCTTTGCAACCTGCGGTACTAATGGAAAAACAACTACCAATAATATGCTTTGTGCGGCATTAGAGGCGGAGGGACAGAAGGTAATCTGTAACCATACAGGCTCCAATATGCTTAATGGTGTTGTGGCAGCTTTTGTATTGGCGGCGAAATGGAATGGAAAGATTGACGCAGATTATGCCTGCATTGAGGCTGATGAAGCGTCGACCAGACATATTTTTCCGAGAATCAAACCAGATTATATGCTTTTGACAAATCTTTTCCGAGATCAGCTTGACCGTTACGGTGAGATTGATATTACCATGAATATTCTGGAAGAAATGATGCGTAAAGTGCCGAAAATGCAGATCATTGTAAATGGTGATGATGCATTATCCGCATATCTTGCCATGGATTCAGGAAATTCATATGTAACTTATGGAATCAGCAAGCCTGTGATCAAATCTGCGGCAAACGAGATCAGAGAGGGACGTTTCTGTAAATGCTGCGGTGAGAAGCTGGAATACAGATTCTATCATTATAGCCAGCTTGGAGATTATTACTGCCCGAAATGTGGTTTTGCAAGACCGAAGCTGAATTTTGATGCAGAGGATGTAAAGGTTGGTGACCAGCTGAGCTTTAATGTAGAAGGAAAGCATATTGTGGCAAACTATAAGGGCTTCTACAATGTATATAATATTCTGGCAGCATATGCCGGTGTGAGAACGGCGGGATTTGATGGAACACATTTTGAGGATATGCTTAGCAAGTTCAATCCGGAGAATGGCCGTATGGAACAGTTCCGCATCAAAGGTACCGGAGTGACATTAAATCTTGCCAAGAATCCGGCGGGATTTAACCAGAATATTTCTGCGGTGATGCAGGATCAGTCTCCAAAAGATATTATTATCGCAATCAATGATAATGCGCAGGATGGAACAGATATTTCCTGGCTCTGGGATGTAGACTTTGACCTCCTTGGCAATTCCACAGTAAAATCTATTACGGTAAGCGGAATCCGCTGTCAGGATATGCGTCTGCGTCTGAAATATGTAGATATTCCGTCTGTTCTGGAGGGAGATGTAGAGAAAGCCATCCGGGACAGAGTAGAGGATGGTGTGGGTAATCTGTATGTACTTGTAAATTATACAGCATTGTTTAGTACCAGAAACATTCTGAAGAAACTGGAGGGCGAGAAATAATGAAAATCACGATTGGACATTTATATCCGGATCTTCTGAATCTTTACGGCGACAGGGGAAATATTCAGTGCCTGATGAAGCGATGCCTGTGGAGGGGAATAGAAGCAGAGACGATTCCATTTGAGCTGGATGATAAAATAGACTTCTCAAAGCTTGATATCGTACTTCTCGGCGGCGGCTCAGACAGAGAGCAGATGATCGTATGTGAGAAGCTCCAGGAGATTCAGCCGGACTTTAAGGCTTATGTGGAGGATAATGGAGTTGTTATTGCAATCTGCGGTGGTTATCAGCTGCTTGGAAAGTATTATAAAACAGAACAGGGGAATATAAAAGGCCTTGACCTGGTAGATCTTTATACAGAGCAGGGCGAAGGAAGACTGATCGAGAATATCGTGCTGCAAAGTGACTTGTTTGACATGCCAATTGTAGGATTTGAAAATCATGGTGGCAGAACCTGCATCAATGGCAACAAACCATTAGGAAAAGTGCTTTATGGAAAAGGCAACGATGGCCAGTCAGGATACGAAGGAGTAGTATATAAAAATGTGATTGGAACTTATCTGCACGGACCGTTACTCCCGAAGAATCCACAGCTTGCGGACTGGCTTATCAGACATGCGCTGGAAAGAAAGTATGGAAAAGAAGTAGAACTTGCACCATTGGATGACAGTCAGGAAAAAGAAGCAAATGACTATATATACCACAGATTTGTGAGAGGATAATTATGGCGAAATCATGTAATCAAAAAGGAAAAATCCTGTATCTGGAGAGAATGTTATCTGAAACTACCAGTGAGAAGCCGGTTTCCATGCAGGAAATTTTGACAAAGTTAGAAGAACGGGGAATACGCGCAGAGCGAAAGAGTATCTATGATGATCTGGAGACTTTACGTGATTTTGGAATGGAAATACACTATAGAAGAGGCCGCGAAGGCGGATATTTTACAGAAAATACGAAAAAAACAGAAGAAGATTCCTCAGCTATAACCAATGAAGGTGAAGAGACGAAACATCAGGAAGCAGTGTCAGAGACAGGAGAAATAACAGCAAAAGCGACAGTTCAGAAAGAGCAGACTCTGTCAGGACGTGTGCCGGCACCGGTACCTGATCAGAATGCCGAGAATAAGAAAGAGCTGAAGCTTATATGTCAGAACTCGGCAAAAAAGAAAATCCTGCGTACATTTGGTCCGGAAGTTGTCTGCAAGGAAAAAGGAGCAGATAGTTTTACTGTGACAGTCGAGGCAGTAGTCGACAAGGCATTATTTGGCTGGCTGGCTTCAATGGGCAGAAACGTACATATCCTGAAGCCTAAGAAGGTGGCCGTTGCTTATCGTGACTATCTCAAAAACATTGCGAGGGATTATAAGGGAATTGACAAATAAGCCGATAAATAAAGATAGAAAGGATCATATTATGAAAAGAAGAGCAACTGCTATTCTGCTTGGAATAATGGTATCCTCCATGTTCCTGTCCGCATGTGAAAAGAATGATGCAAAAGAAGCAGCTAATGAAAGTGCCCAGGTAGAAGAAGAGGGTGTAGGTGAGGTAACAGAGGAAGGCGAGAAAGTAGAAGCAGAAAATAAACAGACCTCTGATGCTGATGACAGTAGCAAAACAGAGGGCAGCGAAGAATCAGGAGAAAAGAATTCAGATGCGTCTGAGAGTGAATCCACAGGTAAGGATTCTTCTGAGAATAATGCGAATCAGTCAGACGATTCTTTGGATGATGAGGTGACAGAAGCTCCGGCTGGAAAAATCGGAGTGCTCCTTTCAGAAGAAGATGAGAATGCAAAGATTGACAGTGAGGCAATGACTTCGCAGATTGCAGATGGTGGATATGAGGCTGATATTAAGAATGCAAACGGCGATTCAGCACTTCAGATTTCTCAGATACAGGAGTTCATTGATGAGCAGGTTTCAGCTCTTATTATTGATCCTGTAGATCCATATGGCCTGACAGATATCTTAAAAACTGCAAAGGAGCAGGAGATACCGGTTATTTCCTATGATACATTGATTCGCGATACTGCAGATATTAATTATTATGCTTCATATGATACCAGAGCAATCGGAAAAGATATTGCTGCTGAAATAGTCAAGAAGATGGATCTGGATAAGGCAAGGGAAGATAAGAAATCTTATACCATAGAATTTCTTATGGGATCTCCGGATGACAACAGTGCGCTGTTTTTGTGCAATGGAATCCAGGAAGGACTTCAGGAATATCTGGATGATGGAACTCTTGTATGTAAATCAGGAAATACATCATTTGATGACACTGCGATCATGAGATGGAGTGAGACATCTGCAAAGTCAAAGCTGGAATCGATAATAAAAGAGTTCTATATGGAAGAGAAAACACCAGATATTATCTGTACAGCGTATGATGGATTTGCATATGCAGCAGAGGAAGTACTAAGCGATAATGATCTGGAATCTGGAAGCGAAGAATGGCCGGTGATCACTGGCTATGGCAGTGAAGTTCGGGCAGTAAAAGATATTGCAGCAGGTAAGATGTCGTTTACCATGTTTATGGATCGTGAAGAGCTTGCGAAGGGCGCAGCTCAGATGGCAATTGATTATCTGACGGGTGAGAAAGTTGATGTAAAAGATTATTCACAGTATGATAATGGTATGAAAATTGTGGGAACATTTACCTGTGGAGCGCAGGTGATCGATAAAGATAACTATCAGATTCTGGTGGATAACGGAACTTATACAGAAGATGAAATTGTGCCTGATCCAACGCCGACACCAGAGGCAACGCCAACCCCTGAGGTAACTGATACACCAGAAGCAACATCAACCCCGGAAGATTCGTCGAAAGATGATTCGGAAGCGAAAACAACACCAACACCAGCTCCGAAGACTACACTGAAGCTGGCAAAAGATTAAAGAACAGATAAAACATCGAATCAGAAAGTGGCAAAAATATTACAGTCTACTCTGTGTACAGTAATACAAAAATTCATAGGGAAATATAAAAAGGGCAGGAGAGATAGAAGAAACTATCTTTTCTGCCCTAAAAAATGAAAATTACAGGAGAAAAATTATTCTCTGAATGTTAAAGAATCGTCAGACATAGAATCGATGATTGCAAGAGACTCCAGACGGATCCCCATATCACGAATCTGCTGGCCCCCATGCTGGAAGCCTTTCTCAATTACAATGCCGGCACCTTCAAGTGTAGCCCCTGATTTCTTAACGATATCGATCAGACCGAGAAGTGCACATCCATTGGCAAGAAAGTCATCAATCAGAAGAACATGATCTTCCGGACCAAGGAATTTCTTGGAAAGGATAACATCGTATACTTTCTTGTGAGTAAAAGATTCTACCTTAGTTGTGTACATTTCTCCATCCAGATTGACACTCTGTGCTTTCTTTGCGAAAATGACAGGTACATCAAAGTACTGAGCTGCGATACAGGCAATACCGATACCGGATGCTTCAATTGTAAGGATTTTGGTAATTGGACAGTCAGAGAAGCGGCGTTTGAACTCTTTGCCGATTTCATTGATGAGAGTGATATCCATCTGATGATTCAAGAAGCTGTCTACTTTTAAAATATTTCCCGGTTTTACAATTCCATCCTTAAGAATTCGGTCTTTTAAAAGTTTCATAGATTTCTCTCCTTTATATATGTAATTTTGCAGTTACTGAATATAACAAATATGCCGGAAGATAATAAAATCTGACGGCAATAGATATACAGTAACATTTGCTATTTTGATAATTATAAATTATCATACGCTATAATTTGATTTCATGCAATTATTTTTGACAAAAAATCTAAAAATAATTATAATGAGTTCAAAATGGATGCACACAAAATATTTTAAACAATACAATTTAACCAAATCAAGTAAGTCCTCTGCTTCAATTGCGAAGAGCAATAAGCAGTGGGTGGGGACTTGCTTGTATCAGAAGGGGTACAAGCCCCTTCTGATAAACTGCGAAGCAGTTATTCGGTTATGGATTTGTAAGTCAAAAAAAGTTATAAATATTCAAATACAGAAAGTGGAAAGATAATGAAAGAATATGAATTAATATGGGAAATTTTTAATAAATGTCCGCGCAATCAGATGCGGGATGTTTTTGTGGAAGAACTGGAACTGGATGATCCGGAAGAATACATTAAGAACAAATTTAAGGGTAAAGAGGTTTCTTACGAGAAAACCGTACTGGAAGATGGTACGATTATTTTTGATATCATAACTTCTCAAATAAAACAGCGCTGTTCCTTTACAGAAATTTGATAAATGTGGTATAATATTATTTACGTGTTACCTGGACACGGAGTTAACAGTAATATTTATGCTGTACAGACAGTAAAGCAGATGGAGCTGTATCTTTGAATATATGATCCGTCTGATAGATAATCCGGTTATTGTTCGCATTCTGATACTGACAATGGAGTGAACAGTAACGTAATCAGATTATTCTGAGAAAGAAAGGAAACTATTATGGGTGAAGAACAAAAGACACATGTACATGTGCTTGAGGATGGTACAGTAGTTGAGCATTCTCATGGAGAGCATGTACATCACCATAGTCATGCGCATACAAAAGCAGTATTAAATCGTATGTCCAGGGCAATCGGGCACATGGAGTCTATCAAACGTATGATAGAAGAAGGACGAGACTGCAGTGAAGTTCTGATACAGCTTTCAGCAGTAAAATCTGCCATTAATAATACAGGCAAGATTATCCTGCAGGATCATATTGAGCATTGTATTGTAGATGCAGTGGAACATGGTGACAAAGATGCGATTAAGGAACTTGAGATTGCAATCGATAGATTTATGAAATAAATGGTCGCCTCAGTGTATGGATGAGAGTATCATTTTATTGAAAACTGTTAGCTGCTGTTCAGCCTGTTCTTAGTAATATGGTTGACGGGACAGTGGCATGCGGGCAGTAATCGAAAAATGACAGAATAAAAAGTAATATGCGTACTTACATGGTACGTAAATATAAAGGAGAATGTAATTATGGCAAAAGAATGTAGCAATACTTCATGTGACAAATCAAGCTGTGAGGGCTGTTCTTCCAAAGCAAACGGACCACAGAGCTTCCTTGCGGAAATGAATGCTCACTCAAATGTAAAACATGTGATCGGAGTAGTCAGTGGCAAAGGCGGCGTAGGTAAATCCTTCGTAACAGGTTCTCTGGCAAATATGATGGCAGCTCAGGGATACAAGGTAGGTATTCTGGATGCTGATATCACAGGCCCGTCTATCCCGAAAATGTATGGATTAAAAGGCGCAGCAATGGCAAATGATGAAGGCATTTATCCAATGATCACGAAGAACGGAATCAAGGTAATGTCCATCAACCTTCTGCTTCCTACAGAAGATACTCCTGTAATCTGGAGAGGACCGGTTCTTGCAAATATGGTAAAACAGTTCTGGACAGATGTTATCTGGGGCGATGTAGACTATCTGTTTGTGGATATGCCTCCTGGAACAGGTGATGTTCCACTGACTGTATTCCAGTCCCTGCCAATCGAAGGAATTGTGATCGTAACTTCACCGCAGGATCTGGTTAAGATGATCGTAAAGAAAGCCTTCAACATGGCTGGAATGATGAAAATCCCGGTACTGGGAATCGTGGAGAACTACAGCTATGTGAAATGTCCAGACTGCGGAAAAGAGATCAAAGTGTTTGGTGAGAGCCATATTGACGAGATTGCAGCAGAGCTGAACGTTCCGGTACTTGGAAAAATGCCAATCGATATAGACTATGCGACAAAGGCAGACGGCGGTTTCTTTGCAGCAATCGATAATCAGTATATTACTGATGCACTGGCTGTAATGCCGAAATAAGAAAGTTGACTAAATAGCGAAGCGGATTGTGAATATCTGCCGGACTTCAGACTGAAAAACAGAATAGAAAAATAATAAGAAGTTCTCATTCAGTAAGAAACGCGATTATAAAAATTGTTGTTTCAGTACTGAGTGAGGACTTCTTTTATTGTACAAAGGCTTTGCAACTGCAGCATAGAAATTTCATAGTATGGAAATTTTATAGTATGAAAATCCTGTAAAAAATTATCTGTAGTATTTTCGAAGGAAATTTTTTGATGAGTATGATGATCATATGGAAGTAAACATTTTAATAAAGCGTTCAGCAGCCTGAGAGACAGTAAGACTGTCATGCTGGGCAAGTATAAGCTGACGTCCGGGAAGAGGCTCTTTTAACATGAGCGGTGTCAGCTGATCATTTTCTTTTAACATATAATCAGGAACACAGGCAATCCCCAGTCCGATCCGTGCCAGATCCAGAAGCAGGTCATTACTGTTTAACTCTACTTCAGGAAGAAGCTTGAGATTATGGGCTGTAAATGCTTCCCGCAGATATTCACTGGTGGTACTTTTGGGGGAAAGCATCAGGATTGGATAGTTCAGAAGCTCCTGCAGTTCGGTTTGAACAGTGTGTACAGGAAAGTAATCCGTATTGGCAACAAATACATCGTGAAATTCTTTTAACACACGGGTCTGAAAATGACTGCCAAGCCTGGAATTGGGACAGTTGCATACAATAAGATCTGCCTGACCCTTTTCCAGAAGCTCTGCACAGCCGATGGAGGTACTGTTTGTGACTTTGATACGGACATCCGGATAGGTCTGATGGAATTTCTGCAGATAATCAATGAGAAAATACCGGCAGATCGTATCGCTGGCAGCAATACGCAGCTGGCCTTTCAGCAGATTGTCTCCTGACAGCAGAGATTCTCCCTCGTCCAGAAGCTGGAGAGCCGGTTTTACATGCTGGAGCAGAAGTTCTCCTTCAGGAGTTAACAATACTTTCTTGGTGCTTCGGATAAAAAGAGGATGATTCAGCTTTTTTTCCAGGGTTTTAATGGACTGGCTGACTGCTGACTGGGAGATAAAAAGCTGTCGGGAAGCCTCAGAAAAGCTCAGGGTGGTGGCAACATAGTAGAATACTTTGTATAATTCCAGATTAATATCCATAGAAATAAATCCTTTCATAAAATAATATGATGATATAAATTGTCTGTAGCAATGGAACTTTAGAGCTTGTATGTCTCTGGATTTTGGCATATTCATTCCAAAACATTTCACGGATAGTGATTAATTAGTTACATTAATAAAAAATATAAGATATATTAATTTTACTAATGATATTTCCTATGATACTATAAAGAAAGCAATAGTTCAAGCAGCAGGTTCACTGGAGTCGGGCTGCAAGGTGCTTTTAAAGCATTTTTAAAACAATGCATACACAAGAAAGGAGTTTCTATGAGTAACGTAAGACGTGTCTATGTAGAAAAGAAACCGGCCTTCGCTGTACAGGCAAAGGAATTAAAACATGAGGTCAGCAGCTATCTGGGAATTAAATCCGTAACAGCAGTACGTGTGCTGATCCGCTATGATGTAGAGAATATTTCTGATGAAGTTTTTGATAAAGCATGCAAAACTGTTTTTGCAGAGCCACCTGTAGATGATTTATACCTGGAGAATTTTGAGGTAGCAGAAGGCTTCCGCATCTTCTCTGTAGAATTTTTACCGGGACAGTTTGACCAGAGAGCAGATTCTGCTGTTCAGTGTGTGCAGTTCCTGGATGAGAATGCACAGCCTATCATCCGTTCCGCAACTACCTATGTAATTGAAGGAACTATTACAGATGAAGAATTTGATGCCATCAAGCATCACTGTATCAACCCTGTAGATTCCCGTGAAACAGGCCTGCAGAAACCGGAAACACTGATAACTGTATTCCCGGAACCGGAAGATGTTAAGATTTTTGACGGATTCAAGGAAATGCCGGAAGCAGAATTAAAGGAACTTTATGATTCTTTAAACCTTGCAATGACATTCAAGGATTTCCAGCATATCCAGCATTATTTCAAAGAAGAAGAGAAACGTGACCCGTCCATGACAGAAATCCGTGTACTTGATACCTACTGGTCTGATCATTGCCGTCACACAACCTTCTCCACAGAACTGACAGATGTAAAATTTGACGAAGGTGATTACAAGGCACCAATCGTAGATACCTACAATAAATATCTTGCTGACAGAGAAGAACTTTACAAAGGCCGCAAGGACAAATTTGTCTGCCTGATGGATTTGGCTCTGATGGCAATGAAGAAACTGAAAGCAGAAGGAAAGCTTGCTGACCAGGAAGAATCTGATGAGATCAATGCCTGCAGTATTGTAGTTCCTGTAGATGTTGACGGTAAAGAAGAGGAATGGCTGATTAACTTCAAGAACGAGACACATAACCATCCGACTGAGATCGAGCCATTCGGTGGTGCTGCTACCTGCCTTGGCGGCGCAATCCGTGACCCGCTTTCAGGACGTACTTATGTATATCAGGCAATGCGTGTAACTGGTGCGGCAGATCCTACTGTTTCTGTAAAAGAAACTCTCAAAGGTAAACTTCCGCAGAAGAAACTGGTAAGAAGCGCAGCTCATGGCTACAGCTCCTATGGAAACCAGATCGGTCTTGCAACAGGTTATGTAAAAGAAGTTTATCATCCTGATTATGTAGCGAAACGTATGGAAATCGGTGCAGTTATGGGTGCAGCTCCGAGACGCGCGGTTATCCGTGAGAATTCTGATCCGGGAGATATCATTATCTTACTTGGAGGACGTACAGGACGTGACGGTATCGGTGGCGCTACCGGTTCTTCCAAGGTTCATACAGAAGCTTCTATCGAAGTGTGCGGCGCTGAGGTGCAGAAAGGTAATGCTCCTACTGAGCGTAAGATCCAGCGTATGTTCCGCCGTGAAGAAGTCAGCCATATCATCAAGAAATGTAATGACTTTGGTGCAGGCGGTGTTTCCGTTGCTATCGGTGAGCTGGCAGCAGGTCTTAGAGTAGACCTTGACAAGGTTCCGAAGAAATATGCAGGTCTTGACGGAACTGAGATTGCAATTTCCGAATCTCAGGAACGTATGGCTGTAGTAGTTGACCCGAAAGATGTAGATACCTTCCTTGGCTATGCAAATGAAGAGAACCTGGAGGCAATTCCTGTTGCGGTTGTAACAGAGGATCCTCGTCTGGTACTTGTATGGAGAGGCAAAGAAATCGTAAATATTTCCCGTGCATTCCTTGACACTAACGGTGCACATCAGGAAACAACTGTAGAAGTAGAAATCCCTAACAAAGAAGGCAATCTCTTTGAAGAGCGCCCGGATGTAGCTGATGTAAAAGCTAAATGGATGGAAACTCTGGCAGACTTAAATGTATGCTCTCAGAAGGGACTTGTGGAAATGTTCGATGGTTCTATCGGAGCAGGCAGTGTATTTATGCCATACGGCGGTAAATATCAGCTCACAGAGACTCAGTCCATGGTAGCAAAGGTTCCGGTACAGAATGGTAAAACAGATACTGTAACCATGATGAGCTATGGCTTTGATCCGTATTTATCTTCCTGGAGCCCATATCATGGAGCTGCTTATGCAGTGACAGAGTCCGTTGCCAGAATCGTGGCTACAGGTGGTGACTATAAGAAAATCCGTTTCACATTCCAGGAATACTTCCGCCGTATGACAGAAGATCCTAAGAGATGGAGTCAGCCTTTTGCAGCACTTCTCGGTGCTTATGCAGCACAGATGGGATTCGGACTTCCATCCATCGGTGGTAAGGACAGTATGTCCGGTACATTCAATGATATTGATGTACCTCCGACACTGGTATCTTTCGCAGTTGACGTTGCGAAAATCCAGGATGTGATCACACCGGAATTAAAGAAAGCAGGAAACAAACTGGTATGGCTTCGTGCACCGAAGGATCAGTACGATCTGCCGGATTATGCAGGAATCATGGATCAGTATGAAAAACTTCATAAAGATATGCAGGACGGCAAGGTTGTTTCTGCTTATGCACTTGACCGCCATGGTATTGCAGCAGCAGTTGCAAAGATGGCATTTGGTAATGGCATGGGCGTGAAGATCGAGCATAACCTTGATCCAAGAGATTTCTTTGCACCTGGATTTGGCGATATTATCCTGGAAGTTCCGGATGGTAAGGTTGGTGAGCTTTCCATCACTTATACAGTGATCGGTGAAGTAACTGCCGACGGTAACTTCTCCTATGGAAATACAGGGATCACTGTAAACGAAGCTGAAAATGCATGGAAAGGTACTCTGGAAAAAGTATTTAAGACAGTTTCTTCTGAGAATGACAAAGAGGCAGCTGACAGAGATGAGAAGCTTTATCGTGCAGACAGCATCTATGTATGCAAGAACAAAGTTGCAAAACCTCGTGTATTTATTCCTGTATTCCCTGGAACAAACTGCGAGTATGACAGCACACGTGCATTTGAGCGCGCAGGCGCAGAGGTGGATGTAAAAGTATTCAAGAACCTGACTGCTGAAGATATCCATGACTCTGTAGAGCTTTTTGAAAAAGCAATCGATCAGGCACAGATTATCATGTTCCCGGGCGGATTCTCCGCAGGTGACGAACCGGATGGTTCTGCGAAATTCTTTGCAACTGCATTCCAGAATGCGAAGATCAAAGAAGCTGTTATGAAGCTGATCAATGAAAGAGACGGTCTGGCACTTGGTATCTGTAACGGATTCCAGGCTCTGATCAAGCTTGGCCTTGTACCTTACGGTGAGATCTGCGGACAGAAAGCAGATTCTCCTACACTGACATTTAATACTATCGGACGCCATATCTCCAAGATGGTTTATACTAAGGTTGTTAGTAATAAATCTCCATGGCTGCAGAAAGCACAGCTTGGTGGTGTTTACTGTAACCCGGCATCTCATGGTGAAGGCCGTTTTGTCGCAAATGATGAATGGCTTGCAAAACTGTTTGCAAATGGACAGGTTGCAACACAGTATGTAACTCCGGATGGACAGCTCAGTGTTGATGAAGAGTGGAATGTCAATGGTTCTTATATGAACATTGAGGGCATTACCAGTCCGGATGGACGTATCCTTGGTAAGATGGCTCACAGCGAACGTCGTGGAGACGGAGTTGCTATTAATATCTATGGAGAGCAGGATATTAAAATATTCGAGTCTGGTGTGGAATATTTTAAATAAACTCTTTCCAGGACGGAAGGTTCCCAGAGGAAGGACAGAAAGCGCTGTCCCTCCTCTGGACTCCACCCTTGCGCTTCCTTTTTAGGAGCGTCGGGATTGTGGTGTGGAGGAGTGTATTAACTTTGCGTATTCGCTTGGTTGGGCAGCGCCCTTTTTTGATGATGAAAATAATAAAAACTATTGCAATTTCGTGGCTTTTTGAATATACTATATGTAACAGAGTTGCCCGAAGCCTTTTTGGCATTGGGGACCAAGCTGAGACTTGTGCTCAGCTTTTTTACGTTAAGGAGTGATTTTATGGATTTGAAAAAGCCATTGACTTTTGATGAGCAATTGGATAAGTTAGCTGCCCATGGGATGATTATCAGAGACAGAGAAAAAGCAAAAGATATTTTGAATTTGTGACATAAACATATTTGCAGCAGTCAAAAGAAGAAGCAACATGTTTGAAAGAAAAATTAAGTCAAAAATACCGCAGCCTTTGAAAATATTGGCTGCGGCATTTAAAATATATGATATGTTTGATGTAAAAACATCAGGTTCTCAACCAGACATTTGGGTAAGTCAAGATGATGCTTCTGATATAAGATATGCAACATTAAAATCATCATATACTTGAGAATTTAAATGCATATCTTCATATAACTTGATATAGTCGCCGATTGTTTTGCCAAAAACAGAACTATTACAATTATTGCATGTGTTATCCTCTGCATATATATGAGTGTTTCCATCGTTGTCCTCAACAAATAAGAGAGTAACATCTATTTTATCTTCTGTTAACCAGAAAGAGATATATTTTGAAAGAGTCCCATCAATTTCTGTGGCACCATCCGGAATTTGTTCATCTGATTCCAGCTCATTGATATGTTCCCAAAAAATTTGAGGAGAGAACACAAGTAATTTTAAGTTTTTTTGAGAGTCTTCTGAGTACCATATATGTGCTTCTGTGTTGAGATAGTCGGTTATATTAATATCCGTATCTGCCGGTAACTCATAAGTTTCACCGGCGTCGGAAGTCAGTGAAAAGGTTTTTGTATGATTAGAATAAGAAGTGACAATCCCCTTGACAAAATAGTAAGTTGTATCTGACTCACTGTCATAATAAGAGCCGGAACCATCTATATCATAAGATACATGTTGCCCCTCAGGCTCCTTAGGGGCGGAAAGGGTGATTAGATCTGAGGGGGCTTTGCCAAAAGCTTGTCCGGATAGCAATATACTACCGAGTACGATACTGCCTGCGATACATAGAATTTTTACATTATTCATGGTTAAATGGCCTCCTTGTTTAGTTGTTGAATATTATATCAATTAAAGTGTGAAAATTGTAATTTTGACTTATCGAAATATGTTTTAGAAATGAGTAGGATTTCGGTTATTTTTGAATATGATAAAGAATAAAGACACAAGTATTGTTCGGTTTATTAGTCGTGTTCCAATGGTTACTGGAAAATAATTGATGATTAGAAATACAACGTAATATTATCAATAGCAAAGCTATAGGATTTCAAAAATGAAGTCTTATAGCTATTTTTGTGTAGCAGTAAAAATTGTGAAGGGTATGTTTGGGAAAAATATTTGTGATTACTTGATTTGAATCAAGTTGGAAAATTGCTATTTGTCAGACAATAAAGTATAATTAGAGAAAATCTTGTTTGCAAAGGAACAGGATAAACGATAACTTTAAATAATATGTTTTTGTCTGTTGATTTTGGGCGTGTAAAAAGGAAAAAGTATGAGTGATGAAAGAAAAAGGGAAAATGAAGAGGAAAAACTGAAAGATTTTTTTCATAATGTGATAGGAATAAAATCGGAAGCTGTGCTGGAGGTGTTGGCGGAGAACTCGGAAATCTGTAAGTTGAAAGCAAAAACTTTGCTGATGAAAGAGAATGAGAAGGTAGATGCGATTTCTTTTTTGTATAAAAAGGGTGGTCTTGTAAAGTCATATTATGAAAAATCGGATGGAAAAAAACAGGTTCACTGTTTTGCGCATTTTCCGGGGGAAGCTTTGGTAGGGATCATGAATTTGGACAAGCAGATAACCTCTTTCCTGACAGTGGAGTTGATAACGGATTGTGAAATTGTAAGGATATCAGCGGATGTTCTTCGAAAGCTGGCTATGGAGAATATAGAAATTGCTCTGGTTTGTAATCGGATGCAGAGTGTGGCATCTATGAGGGAATATGAATACAGAAAAATGATTCTTACCTGTAATCCAGTACAGAGGTATGAATATTTTCTGGAAACCTATCCGGGGCTGGAAAAAAAGGTGAACAAAAAAGATATAGCATCTTATCTGAACATGACACCTGAATGCTTCAGCAGGATGCTGAAAAAATATGATGGGGCTTGACAGAGGTGGAAAGTAACTGTCAATTCACATAATAAAACTCACAAATCAAGGAGGAAAAAATTCATGAAGAAAAAGAAAAATGTACTATTAATGATTCTTGCTGCAGTAGTAGCAATGCTTGCCATGTCTGTGAATGTTTGGGCAGCACAGAAGAATCCATTGGCGAAGATGCCAACAAAGATGAAAGTTACATTGGGGTGTAGCGTAGATAATGTAACTAATTATTCTACACCGGTATATTATAATCGTGAAAATATAGAAATCTCTGCGGTAAGCAGTAATCCTAAAGTAATGATGGTGTTTTCACGTGTATCTGGCAGTGATGGTGGTGCGAAAAGAAATGCATTTTACCAGGTAACCGGAATCAAGGAAGGAACAGCTAAGGTTAATGTTACTGTAAAAGTAAATGGAAAAACATATAAAAAAACCTGCACCTATACATTTGTAAAATATACAAATCCATTTAAAACGCTGAAAATCGGGAAAAAGAACCTGGTTTCCTACTATGCAAAAGAGCCGGAACCAAATTTATATGGGGTTGTAAGCAGATTGAATGGAAAACTGACTTATAGCCTGAAAGCAGGATATAAAGTAGAAAAGATAGAATACAGCAGATTTGTTAATGCTAACAACGGAAGCATAAAAATGTATTCTATCAAAAAAGGACAAAAGCTTCCAAAAGATTTTTTGGCACTTTTTATCAAGTTAAAGAATACTAAAAATAATGCCTATGTTTCTATTAGAGTAGATAATAATTAGGGCAGTAGTGTTATGTAAGATAAGGAGCTAAGATGAAGAAAAAGTTCTCAGCGATTTTAACAGGTGTTTTTTTGATACTGTTTTGTATGATAATGCCAGTAACTGTAAATGCTGCGCAAAAAACACCTGGAAGAGTAAAAATGGTAAATGCGTATTCTGATCCGGATGTTAATCAGGTTCATGTTACATGGGACAAAACGACAAATGCTACAGAATATGTTCTGTTTTATAAAGAGGTTGGCGCAGATAAGTGGAAGAAAGTGCTATCTGTTAATTCTTCCAGAAAGAGCACTGCTATTCGGTATTGCTGTGAATGATGATAAGACGGGTGTTATATTACAATGGGAAAAATATGAGGATGGGCGATCTGAAAAAAGGAAAGGAAACTGTTATTCCGCAGGTCAGGTAATGGCAAGAATTTATCAGGCAATGGGATATAAAGCAACAGTCCGATCAGCCATTCATGATAAAAAGTCCAGATATCCCAGCAATATGATTATGGGTTCTGACCATTATAATGTCGAGGTTATAATGAACGGAAGGACCTATTATCTTGATGCAACTCCCGGATGTGGAGGCGTTTATTTATCCTCCCCAAAAGAAGTCCTGGAATCATATATATACGGTGGAAATGGATGGGAGCGCATACAATAAAAAATGCAAGTCTGAATTATTCATGATAACTTGTCTTATTTTAGAAAGGAAAAAAATTATGCAGAGAAAGAAAAATGTATTAGTAATGATTCTTGCGACAGTAGTAGCAATGCTTGCCATGTCTGTAAATGTCTGGGCAGCACAGAAGAATCCTCTGGCGCAAATGTCAACGAAGACCAGTGCTGTATTATATTCAGCACCAGCTGGAATGGGGTGCGATTATTTCACACCTGAATATACATCAAAGGTGAAAATCAGCGTAAAGAGTTATAATACAAAGGTTGTAACTGTAAAGGGTTATACCTTTGAAAGAAACGGAAAATATTCCGCAGGATATGAGACAACACCAATAGCACCGGGAAACACTAAAATTAAAGTTAAGGTTACGGTTGGATCGAAATCCTATACAAGAACATGCAGTTATACAGTATATAAATGGGAAAATCCGTTGAAGACATTTAAAATCGGTTCAAAAAATTACTGCTCAAAGTTAAATAAATCGGGTACTGTTACAGTGTCAGAGGATTCATTGAATGGGAGACTGGTATATAAGTTAAAACCGGATTATACACTGGTATCCATGTTATGCTATACAAAAACCGGGGATAAGTATTCTGCAGTCAAAAATATAAAAAGTGGAAAAAAGCTTCCACAGGGTACTTACGGTATATTTATGCAGATTAAATCCAGAAAAAATAATAAGTTTTATAATGTGAGGCTTTATACAGAATAACAGTTAAGTCTGCAGTACGCTTTCCTTTGTAAAAATTATGCGAACATACTCTTAAAATAAAACTCGTTGTAAATCTGGAAGAAGAACTGACAGAAATAGGAAAGTCAGAATTGTATACAGATTTGACAAAACTAATTATAAAAATTGCGGACTATATTTTTCGCGAAGAGGACAATGTTCGGAAAGGAATAGGTGATATTATGGGAGGAAAAGTTCTGGAATTGGAATCTGAAAGACTTAAAGCAGAGGGAAAAGCAATTGGACGTGCAGAAGGAGAGGCAATCGGACAGGCAAGAGGCGAGGCAATCGGGCAGATTCAGGGAGAAGTTCGACTGGGAAGTCTGATTACTCGACTGATTCAGGATCAGAGAACGGAAGAAATCCCGATTGTATCAACAGATTCTAAAAGACGTGAGCAACTAAATAAGGAATATGGTCTTTAATGAATATTACGTTTTCAAAGCAGTAGGATGAAAGGAATGCGACCTTTCTCCTGCTGTTTTTCTGTCTGAATAAATTCAAGAGATATAGATTTCAATGAGGTAAAGCGTTAAAAATATAACTTTAAACTATAACTGGTACTAGGTATTATGAATTGGCATAATCGGAAGTGTAGTGGTATAGTATGTTCATGCTCAACAGAGCGGGGAATAAGAGAGAGGGAGAATGAGATGTCTGGGATTGTGATTGAAAAGGTCCGGAAGTCTTTTGACACGAAAGATGGCGTGGTCGAGGCTTTGAAGGATGTGAACCTGAATATCGATTCCGGTGATATATATGGGATTATCGGTATGTCGGGGGCAGGTAAGAGTACATTGGTACGATGTATGAATTTTCTGGAGGTTCCTACAGAGGGACAGGTTCTGATAGATGGGAAGGCTCTTGGAGATTTGACAGAGAAGGAATTGAGGAAACAGAGGGAAGAGATTGGTATGATCTTCCAGCATTTCAATCTGCTGATGCAGAAGTCAGTGATCGATAATGTCTGTTTTCCCCTTTATATAAAAGGAAAGAAGAAGGCAGAGGCCAGAAAGAGGGCAGCAGAGCTTTTAGAAATCGTTGGTCTGGGGGACAGGCAGAATGCTTATCCTGCACAGCTCTCCGGTGGACAGAAGCAGAGGGTTGCTATTGCAAGAGCACTTGCATCGGATCCGAAGATCTTACTTTGTGATGAGGCTACCAGTGCACTGGATCCGCAGACTACTTCTTCCATTCTGGAATTGCTGAAAAAGATTAATAAGCAGTTTGGAATCACCATAGTGATCATTACTCATCAGATGTCGGTTGTGCGTGAAATCTGTACACATGTGGCGATCATGTATGAGGGTGAAGTGGTTGAGAAAGGACTGGTTGCAGATATTTTTGCAAATCCTCAGTCAGAGGTTGCCAAAGAACTGATCCGAAAGGATACAGGCTCCGATATCGACGCAGACAGTAGACTGGATGCCGGCAGGGAAAAAGGACAGGCAGAGATTAAAAGTGGTGAGAAAATACGAATCGTATTTTCAGAGAATTCAGCTTTTGAGCCTGTGATCGCAAATCTGATCCTTACATTCGGAGAACCGGTAAATATTCTGAAGGCAGATACCAAGAATGTAGGTGGTGTAGCCAAGGGAGAGATGATACTGGAGTTTATGGAGGGCAGTACCAGAACAGAAATGATGAAACAGTATCTGAAAGAAAAAGGTTTAGCAATCGGGGAGGTGACAGAATATGTGGGATCATGAGACAATAATGATGATTGTCCAGGGTGTGGGAGAAACACTTTACATGACAGTTCTTTCCACAGTTCTGGGATACCTGTTCGGACTTCCCATGGGAGTGTTGCTGGCAGTATCAGATAAAGAGGGACTGAAACCAAATGCAGTGTTGTATAAGATACTGGATGCAATTGCAAATATTGTGAGAAGTATTCCGTTTCTGATCTTGTTGATTCTGCTCATTCCTTTCACCAGAGCAGTAGTGGGAAAGAGCTATGGATCCACAGCAACTGTAGTGCCTCTGGTAGTGGCTGCCATTCCTTTTATAGCACGAATGGTGGAATCTTCTATTAAAGAGGTTGATGCAGGTGTGATCGAGGCAGCCAGAGCTATGGGTGCAAGTAATATGAGAATCATTGTGAAAGTGCTTCTGGTAGAAGCCAGAACTTCACTGATCACAGGAGCAACGATTGCGATTGGAACGATTCTTGGTTATTCCGCAATGTCCGGTGCAGTTGGCGGCGGCGGACTTGGAGATATCGCCATCCGCTATGGATATTACAGATATCAGTCAGATATCATGATCGTGACAGTTATCCTGCTGGTGATCCTGGTACAGATTTTCCAGTCAGTGGGAATGCTGATTGCTAATAAGATAGACAGAAGAAAATAAAAAATGAAATAACAATAAAATTAAATTCAGGAGGACAATTATTATGAAAAAATTAGTAGCAGCAGTTTTAACAGGAGTATTAGTAGCAGGAACTTTAAGCACAGGAGTTTACGCAAAGGATGATGACAAGACAATCACAGTTGCAGCGTCTGCAACACCACATGCAGAAATCCTTGAAGAAGCAAAGCCAATTCTTGAGAAAGAAGGATATGATCTGGAAGTTACTGTATTTGATGACTATGTAAGACCAAACGAGGTTGTAGAGAGTGGAGAATTCGATGCAAACTACTTCCAGCACATTCCATATCTGGAGCAGTTCAATGAAGAAAAAGGTACACACCTTGTAAATGCAGGTGGAATTCATTATGAGCCATTCGGAATTTATCCGGGAACAAAAGACAGCCTGGATGATCTGGAAGATGGAGATTCTATCGCAGTACCAAATGATACAACAAACGAAGCAAGAGCACTTCTTCTTCTTCAGGATAATGGAATCATCACACTAAAAGAAGGCGCAGGATTAAATGCAACTGTTAAGGATATTGCAGAGAATCCTCACAATGTGGAGATCGTAGAGCTGGAAGCTGCACAGGTCGCACGTGTTACAGGCGAGACAGCTTATGTGGTATTAAACGGAAACTATGCTCTGGAAGCTGGCTTCTCAGTTGGAAAAGATGCACTTGCATATGAGAAATCTGATTCTGAGGCAGCAAAGACATATGTAAACGTAATCGCAGTAAAAGAAGGCAATGAAGACAGCGAAAAAATCCAGGCACTTGTAGACGTACTGAAATCTGATGAGATCAAAGATTTTATCAATGAGAAATATGATGGTGCAGTAATTCCTTTTGAAGAAAACTCAGATGCAGAAGAAGCAGATACAGAAGATGCAGATGATGCAGACAGCAAAGACGCAGACAATGCAGATGACACAGCAGAAGAAAATGCAGATACAACTGACACAGCAGAAGACGCTGAATAAGTAAAGATAACAGGAGATTCCTTTTTCAGGTAAAACTGGAGAGGGAATCTTTTTTTGCAAAAACATATAGGATTTCCATTGTATTAAGGAGAATCCAGCAGAGAATCTGTCAGTGATTGGAGAATGCATAGGCATTTTAAGATTAAATATACAGGGGATGAATCTGAAAGATATAGACTTTCTGAAAAATCTGAGCCTGGATTACCTGGATATGAGTAATGTGGAAGTAGAAAACAATATATTTGAGCCATTGACAGAGATGAAGAAACTGGATACTCTGTGTATGTGTGATGTAAATGAGGCGGCTGCCGAAACTCTTTCGCAGATGAGTACCTTAAAGGCGCTGTTCATGTGGGGGGATAGTACCATACTGGAGAATCTGAAACCATTGAAAGGGATGACACAGCTGGAGACACTTGCATTCACAACACAGATTTCCTCGTTAGAAGGAATCGAACAGTTTCCTTCATTAAATTTCCTGTCAGTGAGTTTCAGCCTGGTGAAAGATCTGTCTCCTGTCACAGGAGCAAAGAATCTGCAGGTAATAGATATTTCCAATGCAGATATTGAAAATTTTGAACCGCTGTTTGGACATTCGGGACTGACGGAGGTACACTGTACAGAGGAACAAAAAGAAGAAATCATGAAGATAGATTCTTCTCCTGATTTTGAAATTTATACATAAAAAGGGACAAAATTGTCCCGCTCTAAAATGGGCAGATATGGTACACTTAACAGTATCATATCTGCTTTTAAATTATGGATCAGTCATCAGATAACGGATAGTGGTAAAGATCAAAAAAATACAACCTCGGGTTTTGACAGAAGGGAGATATGAACAGGAAAGAGGTGTGAGAAGAAATGAAAGAAACAGAAGAAATCATGGGAATGATAAAAGAGGAAGGCGCCGCATATTTTGCAAGAGAACGAGGAAACAAGGTAGAGGTAGGGCTTTATCTTGAGCATATAATCGAAGAGCGTGGAATGAAAAAGAAAGACATTGTGCGAAAGCTGAATCTGGAAGAATCCTATGCACGAAAACTGTTTGGCGGTCAGCGAATCCCCACAAGGAAAATACTGCTGCAGTGTGCGTTTCTCCTTTCTCTTGATCTGTCGGATACACAAAGGCTTCTGGATATCGGTCAGAAGCCGAGACTTTATCCGCGCGTACGTTACGATGCAGCGATTATTTATGGACTGGAAGAGAAGATGACACTGGAAGAGATGAACAGCTTCCTGGATGAAATCGGGGAAGAGGTTTTATTGTAAAATATTTTTGAAAGATATCCCGGAAGGGATTCTGAACGCTGTCAAAAATGAAGATGGCAGTGTATAAAATTACAGAGGTATAAAAAAATCATTCCCGCAAATTGTTCAAGCTGCGATTACATCTTGCAGGGTGCTTTTTTTAATACACTCAAATCCAGAAAAAGGAGGGTTTTACGTATGAAGAAAAAACAAGTCGCATTATTGTTGGCAGCACTTATGTGCATAACACCTGTGGCAGAAAGCGCAGCTGTTATGGGTGCAGAATTTTCTTCGGGGGAAGAAACTGTAGAGATGCAGGGCACGGAGGAAGAAGCCGAAGCAGAGAATACGGCAGAAATCTGGACATCCGGGGAAGAAGTATCAGATTTTGGTACGGACGAAGCGCCGGAAGTGGACGTATTTACATCAGAAGAATCAGAGGCATCGACAGACGCAGCAGGTGCTAAACAGGTAAAAGGATCTTTTGAAGTGGCATACATAACAGAGGAACAGTACAATAATGCCCTGCAGAATGAAGAACGTCCGGAAGTGGACATGAAAACAGTAGAAGACACTACTTTTTCAAATGCGTTAAACAGTATCGAAGGAGAAAATACAGGATACTGTTTTGTAAACGTCCAGGATCTGGAAGATGCAGCAGACTTTGTGGCTCCTGAAGGGATGACAGTACTGGTGGAGAATGCAAGAGCCAGAAGTATTACACCGAACGGAAACATCGCATTCTGGGGTATGGTAGATCCGCCAGAGACGATTGAAATCAAAGAAGGAAAAGGAACGACAACTTTCTTCTGTCAGGATATGAGAAGCGTATTAAAAGGAACAGGTTCCGATGATAAAGTGATCTTTTGTGGGCAGAATAATGCGATAGGTGGTATTTCCGGAGTAGAAAATATATATCTGAGAAATAACAGCCATGATCTGCAGGTATTTGGTGCCAGTGAATTTTTTAATATTTACAATGAAACGGATAATATCAAAAACCATCCGCAGGAAGAAAATGCTTTTTTCATACACATTGTAAACAGTAAGACTGCTCCGGTATTCCATAAAACATTTGACTGGGGTACTGGCGAGTTTGAAAATGAAAATGGAGAGAAGTGGAGCAGTCCTTACGGAATTGGAATTATATATAAGACATCAGATGAGAAAGGTGAATGGGAAGATATTCCTGTTCCGGCTGGTACACAGGCAGTGAAATATGATATGTCTGACGAAGATATTGTGGAAATGCTTTCCAGAATTTGGGTCTATTCAGAAGATGGTACGACTCAGGATATGAATGGAAAAATCTGGAATCCGGATAAAGATAATGCGGTTGATATTCAGGAATTTCAGGATTGTGAAGGAATGTCAGCACAGGAGATTTTCGAGGCATGCGGAAGGGCAGAATTCCCTGATGGAGGATGTGTGTGGATTAACGTCGCACCGACAGCACAGGCGGAAAGATATATAAATGCATATCAGAAGAAGAACAATGCCAGTGGCTATTATCTGATGAATATGAAAGCTAACACCAAGATCAGTGGAACGCTTACTGTTCCAAGTGCTGCGAAAGCACTGAAGATAGAGGGACAGAATAATTATGACGAAAGCACAGATACAGACAATTTTGTTCCGGCTTCAATTTCTTCTGTAAATGTTCCGGCAGGCAAGAAACTGTCACTGTCCAGAATTCTTGTAAAAGCAAATACTTTAACCTTTACAGGATCTGGAGAAGTGGAACTTATGAATGCCAGATTAAATGCAAATGTAACAGCAGATAAAATTAAGATTGCGGATGCTGTAGTGAAGAGCCTGGACTGTAAAGAACTGACATCAGAAGAGGGTGTATGTCTGGTTGTATCTGAATATCTGAATTTTGAGAAAGCAGTGATTAATCCGGAGATAACCATTTATGGACAGCCGGGAGCTTATCTGAAATTTGGTGAAATTGACAGTGCAGAATACTCTCAGACAGCAATTCCGCAGATTTATCTTGGAACAAACGGAAAACAGACAGCGCAACTGTATATAGGCGGAGCATTGAAACTTGGTACATATGAAGCGGAAGGTGAGACATATTCAAGAAATCTGATCGTTCGACAGTTTGATACAAAAGAAGCGCAGGCAGCAGGCGTTCCTGTATCGAAAGACTGTTTTGATCCAACATATAGGTATGCCTGGGAGGAGACAGAGGATAATGACTGGTTTTACTTTACAAAAATATACAAGAATGAAGAAATAAAACTTGTTACGGTCAATGCTAGTCTGGATGAAGAATATTCTACAAACAGACTTCGGGCGCAGTTTAGATTTGATGTAAATGGTGAGAAAAAATATGGAGTAGTACTTCCTCGATACAGTTATCTGGATGAATTCGAAGGTTTAACAACCGGAATTGATGGAAATAAACGCCGTTTATTTTATGTAGACTGGTGGACAAATGAAGAGAAAATAAAAGCTGTTGAGATTCCTGCATACTATGAGTTCTCAGGTCAATCTCTGAACAGCATCGCATCCGCACAGATTTCTACAATCAAGACCCAACTTTATGCAGGTAAGGCGATTAAACCGTCAGTAACAGTAACCTTAAACGGCAAGAAACTGAAAGCCGGAACAGATTACACTGTTTCCTATGCAAATAACACAAAAGCCGGCTCCACAGCATCTGTGATCATTACAGGTAAAGGCAATTATGTTGGCACAGCAATCCAGAATTTCGAAATTGCGGCGATTCCGGCAAAGGGAAAGGTATACACATCCGGAAAGCTAAAATACAAGGTAACTAAATCCGCATACAAGAATGGAACAGTAAGCGTTTATGCTCCGGCAGAGAAAACCCTTACAAGTGTATCTGTTCCTGCAACAGTAAAGATTAATGGTTATGCATTTAATGTGACAGCAATTGGTGATAAAGCATTTAATGGCTGCACAAAACTGAAAAAAGTCACGATAGGATCCAAAGTAACCACAATTGGAAAACAGGCGTTTAACGGATGTAAAGCGCTGACTTCCATTACAGTTAATTCTAAAGTACTCAAAACAGTAGGAGCATCTGCATTAAAGGGAATTTCTGCTAAGGCAGTAATCAAAGTTCCGGCAGCAAAATTAAGTGCATACCAGAAACTTTTCAAGGGCAAAGGACAGAAAAATTCTGTAAAGATTACAAAATAAGAAATAGAAACAAAGATTATATAGCTAAAACCATACAGTTAAAATTATATAAAGGCAGAATCAGTAAAAATTTCTGCTACACATAAAAAGATAGTTCCTGAAGAAGAAACCCGGAATTAGTGTACCGACAAGATTGTTTCAAGAATCAACTTGTCGGTACATCAGAGTTGTTGTCATGAGCAATTCTGTTTCCGGGTTTCATTTACCTGTATTTCTTTGGAAAATTCAGGTGATAAGATGGATTTAAAATGTATGAACAATTAGAAAAATAAAAAAAATTAAAAAAGTTTCAAAAAAGGTGTTGACATCCGACAAAATCCATTATATAATAGCAAAGCAAGTTACGGAGCGGACAACAAATAAGCCGCCTGAAACAAGCACAATATGGAATCTTAGCTCAGCTGGGAGAGCATCTGCCTTACAAGCAGAGGGTCATAGGTTCGAGCCCTATAGGTTCCATATCTTAAAGAAAATGGCGAGATAGCTCAGTTGGCTAGAGCACACGGTTCATACCCGTGGTGTCGAGGGTTCGAATCCCCCTCTCGCTACTTGACAGAGAAATCTGTCATCAACAAATATGGAATCTTAGCTCAGCTGGGAGAGCATCTGCCTTACAAGCAGAGGGTCATAGGTTCGAGCCCTATAGGTTCCATATCTTAAAAGAAAATGGCGAGATAGCTCAGTTGGCTAGAGCACACGGTTCATACCCGTGGTGTCGAGGGTTCGAATCCCCCTCTCGCTACTATTTACGAAAGATAAGTCTATAAACCTGGATAAGGGGTTTGTGGGCTTTTTTTCATTTCTGAATAAATCAATTTAACCGAATCAAGTAAGTCCCCTGCGGAGGTTGCGAATATCCGATTGACAAATTGTTTCTTTATGATATTTACCCTGAAAACGATTATGATACAGAAGAATTATGAAATGTACTATAGAAACGTAAATATGGAAAATGGTTATACATGGAATATTGAAAATTGAATAGACTTCACATCCGGAACTTGTTATAATCAGCAGAAAAAGAACGAAATGATAAGTAAACAGATCAGGAGGTGAGAAACATGCTGGACAAAAACGATATGAAAATGTTAAGGGAAATGATGGAAACTACGGTAAAAGAAACAGTAGAAGCTACGGTAAAAGAAACAGTAGAAGCTACCGTTCAGAAAGCTATTGAACCGTTACAGCAGGATATTTGCGATTTAAAAGAAGAAGTAAACGGTGTTAAACTTCATCTTGAAAATGTAACTGACAGAAATATTTCAATTTTAGCGGAAAATCATGGCTATCTGGTGAAAAAATTCAATGAAGCCGTAGAAGCGGCGCATAATAATCATGTGAATACAGTACAGACCAGTTACCTGATAGAACATGTTGCAAATCTTGAGAACAGAATGCAGGCAGTAGAAAAAAATATGGCATTGTAATGCGCAGGAACAATAAGTCTGGATGTGAAGCCTATTGAGGTTTCGATATATTAATACATTAATACATAAATTTTTGCATATCTATTGCCATAATTTCTTAAATCCTTTATAATATCAACGGGTAAAAGCAAGGAGATATATCAACAGTATGATGAAATGATAACAAGGTAGTTATTCTCAGGGGATAGCTGCCTTTTTTAACAAGATATAACAAGAATTCTCTCACCTCTATAGGTGGCGAGATGAATTGCAAACAAGAAAATGAATGGTAGTGGTGGGCGGAGAGAAATCGGTATCCTCCACTGACATGAGACAAATCACGGTCAGCATGTTGCTGACATGTCAGACTCTGTGAAATTACCGACTGTGAGTTGAAACAAATAAATTCTGACTATTGATAAACAGACTGCCTTGCCATTACACGTTAACATCCACGAAAGAGAGGGAAAGGAATGGAGAAACAAGAGAAAAACACAGTAACACCCTACGACCTTGACGGAAGGCCGCCACTGAAGCTGGCGATTCCTCTTGGTTTGCAGCATGTGCTGGCTATGTTCGTAGGTAACCTTACACCGCTTCTGATCATCACAGCAGCCTGTGGGATTGAAGCTGGCGGAGAACTGCAGGTAGCACTTCTGCAGAATGCCATGCTGATCGCAGGTATTGTAACATTGGTTCAGGTATTTACCATAGGACCTGTGGGTGGTAAACTCCCCATCGTTATGGGAACCAGTTCCGGTTTCATTGGCGTATGCCAGAGTGTTGCAGGAGTCATAGGTAATGGAGTGGTTGCGTATGGTGCAATTATGGCGGCATCCTTTATCGGCGGTCTTTTTGAAACTGTACTGGGAAGCTTCCTGAAACCACTGAGAAAATTTTTCCCGTCAGTTGTAACAGGAACCGTTGTATTATCAATCGGTCTTTCACTGATTGCTGTTGGTATCAGTTCTTTTGGCGGCGGAAGTTCCGCTAAGGACTACGGTTCTCTGGAGAATCTGTTTGTAGGCTTTGTAGTTCTGGTTGTAATTGTCGTATTAAAACATGGAACAAAAGGATTTACAAGCTTTGCATCAATTCTGATCGGTATTATCGTAGGATATGTGCTGGTAAGTATTATGGCAGCAGTTCTTCCTACCACCTTTACCTATGTGGATGATGCAGGTGCAACAGTAGAAGCTACCAAATCCTGGGTTCTTAACTGGGATAAAGTAGCAAACGCATCCTGGTTTGCAGTGCCGAAGATCATGCCTGTCAAATGGGTATTTGATGCAAGGGCAATCGTTCCGATCTGCATCATGTTTATTGTAACAGCTGTAGAGACTGTCGGTGATATTTCCGGTATCACAGAGGGCGGTCTTGGAAGAGAAGCTACAGACAAAGAGCTTTCCGGCGGCGTTATGTGTGATGGCCTTGGATCTTCACTGGCAGCAGTATTTGGCGTACTTCCGAATACTTCTTTCAGCCAGAACGTAGGTCTGGTTGCAATGAACAAGGTTGTAAACCGTTTCTCAATTGCAACAGGCGGTATTTTCCTTATCGCATGTGGTCTGTTTCCGAAGCTTGCAGCACTGATCTCCATCATGCCTCAGAGTGTACTGGGCGGTGCGGCAGTTATGATGTTCTCATCTATTGTTGTCAGCGGTATCCAGCTTATCACAAAATGGCCGGTAACTCCGAGAAACGTAACAATTGTCTCCGTTGCACTTGGTCTTGGCTATGGACTTGGGGCAAACTCAGCAGTCCTTGCACATATGCCGCAGGCAATCACACTGATCTTCGGTGGTTCAGGAATTGTACCTGCAGCACTGTTTGCTATCATTCTGAATATCGTGCTTCCACCGGATGAGAAATCCGAAGTTGAGATCGCAGAAGAGATTCTTGACATGAAGAGAAAAGAGACACAGAAGAAATAGCGGCACACTGGGAGTGTTTGAAAGTGAATAAGTAAAACAATAAAAAGCGTGAGACCGGGAATATCTGGTTTTGCGCTTTTATTCAGATTATAGCAAATGATTATCTGGTGCAGATATGTGGCGAAAACAGACTGCAGATATCTGTAATGAATTTCCTGGTAATGATAAAAATATGTGCTGCTGTTCAATCCGTTCACAGTAACGTAGCCAGAATTCATTCCAGATTGCCTGCGGCAATGGAATTTTGACTTGTATGTCTCGGGATTTTGGCATATTTATGCCAAAACACCTCGCGGGATAGTGGTGTGTGAACAGTAACTGATAATGATAAAAATATGTTATTGAATGAAATTCAGGATTGACAAATATAGTTTCCGGTGGTAAGTTAAATATAAATTTAACAGATTAAACCGATGAAGCGGAAGTCAAAGCAGTCATGCGCGCACAGAGAATCCGGGAAGGTGAGAGCCGGGTGGAAATGCAGTCTGCCAAATGGGCCGCTGAGGGCACAGTGAAAGGTTGAAGATTACAGAGCAGACTAAGTATCCTGTGACGTGAGGCATACGTCAGTTGCCGGAAATATGAAGGTATTTCGCAAAGAGTACGGTTCAAACCGTAAATCAAGGTGGCACCGCGGGTGAAGTATATACGCTCGTCCTTGACAGAAACGATAATTCTGTCAAGGACGGGATTTTTTATGTTATAGGAAATTACTCCGTAATGTTCCTATAACATAAAAAAGCCCTCCGGGCAGGATCGCACTGCGACGGAGAGGAATTATGTCGCTGAAGCGACCCGCCGCAGGCGGAGAATCCTGCAAGCAGGATTCTTTCTTGTTTTCCTGGCAGAAACTGAATTAATCACAGGAGGTGTTCCCATGTATCCAACATTAGAAAACATCAGGCAGCTTGCACAGACAAAAGAATATCGTCGTATTCCTCTGTGCAGAGAACTTTATGCAGACAGATATACACCGGTAGAGGTAATGCGTATTTTGCGAAAAGCCAGCCGCCATTGTTACCTGCTGGAAAGTGCCAGCCAGACAGAAGTGTGGGGCAGGTATTCTTTTCTGGGGTATGAGCCGTCCATGGAGATTACCTGTACAGACGGAACATTGAAGATCCGGACAACCGATGCTGAGGGAAAAACAGAGGAAGCCGTAAGGCAGGTCACACATCCCGGTGATACTCTCAGAGAAATCATCCGGAAATATAAAACCCCGGTAATGGAAAAGATGCCTCCTTTTACAGGTGGTCTGGTAGGATATTTCTCCTACGATTATATCAAATACAGTGAACCAAAGCTGAAACTGGAGGACAGGGAACAGCAGGATTTCAGGGACATGGATTTAATGCTTTTTGATCAGGTGATCGTATTTGACCATTTCAGACAGAAAGTACTTCTGATCACAGGTGTGATGACAGATGATCTGGAAGCTTCCTACGAGAAAGCAGTAAAGAAGTTGGAGGAAATGGCGCAGCTGATTCGAAACGGAGAGCATATGGAATTTGAACCGCTGAGACTTCAGTCAGAAATACAGCCGAAATTTCCGAAAGAAAAATATGCAGAGATGGTGGAGAAAGCCAAACATTACATCAGAGAAGGTGATATTTTCCAGGTGGTACTTTCCAATCCCATGCGTGCGAAAGCAACAGGAAGCCTGTTTGATACTTACCGGGTTCTTCGGGCATCTAATCCTTCTCCTTATATGTTCTACTTTTCCAGCGATGACATTGAACTGGCAGGTGCTTCCCCCGAAACACTTGCGAAGCTGGAAAACGGCACCTTAAGCACCTTCCCTCTGGCAGGAACCAGGCCAAGAGGAAAAACAAGAGAAGAGGATAAAGCCCTTGAAGAGGGACTTCTGAAAGATGAGAAAGAGCTGGCAGAACACAATATGCTGGTAGACCTGGGAAGAAACGATATCGGAAAGATCAGCAAGATCGGAACTGTAAAAGTAGAAAAGTACCTCTGCGTAGAACGTTTTTCCTATGTAATGCATCTGGGCTCCACAGTAACAGGAATCATCCGGAATGATAAAGACGCTGTGGATGCAGTAGACGCAATCCTTCCGGCAGGAACCCTTTCCGGAGCACCCAAATTCAGAGCTTGCCAGATCATCGAGGAACTGGAACAGAGCAAACGAGGAATTTACGGAGGCGCCATCGGATATCTGGATTTTGCAGGAAATCTGGATACCTGCATTGCCATCCGCCTGGTTTACAAGAAAAACGGAGAAATCTGTATCCGTTCAGGTGCCGGAATCGTGGCGGACAGTGTACCGGAAAAGGAATTCCAGGAATGCTGCAACAAGGCAAGAGCAGTGGTACAGGCAATTGAACAGGCACAGGAGGGATTAGAATGATATTACTGATCGATAATTATGACAGCTTTTCCTATAACTTATATCAGCTCATCGGTTCAGTGGAACCGGACATTAAAGTAGTGAGAAACGATGAGTGTACACTGGAAGAAATCGCGGAGATGAAGCCGGAAGCCATCATTTTATCTCCTGGTCCGGGACGTCCGGAGGATGCAGGTATCTGTATCCCGGTTATTAAAGAATTTGCAGGAAAAATCCCCATCCTGGGTGTGTGCCTGGGACATCAGTCCATCTGCGAAGCTTTTGGAGGAACAGTTTCCTATGCAAAAGAGCTGATGCATGGAAAGAAAAAGCTGATGTATAAAACAGGAGAAAGCCGGCTTTTCAAGAACCTGCCGGATACCTTTGCAGCAGCCAGATATCATTCTCTGGCAGCGTTAAAGGATACCCTGACTGCAGAACTTAAGGTAACAGCAGAGTCAGAGGATGGAGAGATCATGGCAGTGGAACATACGAAATATCCTGTGTTCGGAGTACAGTTTCATCCTGAATCTGTAATGACACCAGACGGCAGAGTGATGATAGAGAATTTTATGGAGGTAGTGAGAAATGATTAAGGAAGCCATTATTAAATTATCAAAGAAACAGGATTTAGCTTATGCGGAAGCAGAAGCTGTAATGGACGAGATTATGAGCGGTCAGGCAACACCTGTACAGATGTCTGCTTATCTTACAGCGTTATCTTTAAAAGGTGAAACCATTGATGAGATCACAGCTTCTGCAGCAGGTATGAGAGCTCACTGTATCAAACTTCTCCACAACCTGGATGTGCTTGAAATCGTGGGTACCGGCGGAGACGGTTCCAACTCCTTTAATATTTCCACCACTTCTTCTCTGGTGATCGCAGCAGGCGGTGTTCCGGTTGCAAAACATGGAAACAGAGCAGCATCTTCTAAATCCGGTGCAGCAGATGTTCTGGAAGTACTGGGAGTGAAGATTACACTGACGCCGGAACGCAGTGCAGAGATCCTGAAAAAGATCAACATCTGCTTCCTGTTTGCACAAAATTATCACATTGCAATGAAATATGTGGCACCGATCCGTAAAGAGCTAGGAATCCGTACTGTATTTAACATTCTTGGACCGTTAAGTAATCCGGCAGGGGCAAATATGGAACTGATGGGAGTTTACGACCAGTCACTGGTGGAACCACTGGCTCAGGTTATGACAAATCTGGGTGTTGACAGAGGAATGGTTGTTTACGGACAGGACAGTCTGGATGAAATTTCCATGTGCGCACCTACTTCTGTATGTGAGATCAGGGATGGCAAATTTACTTCCTATGAGATCACACCGGAACAGTTTGGATATGAGAGATGTGAGAAGGGTGCCCTGACAGGTGGTACACCTGCTGAAAACGCAGAGATCACAAAAGCAATCCTGAAGGGTGAGGAAAAAGGTCCGAAGCGTCAGGCAGTATGTTTAAATGCAGGTGCAGCACTCTATATTGCAGGAAAAGCCGCTTCCATAGAAGAAGGAGTGAAGCTGGCAGAATCCCTCATCGACAGTGGAGCAGCATTGAAGAAACTGGAAGAATTTGTGAAAGAGACAAATAAATAATGAAGAATATATTAGAAGAAATAGCAGCCAGAACAAGAGAAAGAATTGCAAAAGAAAAGTCAGATATTTCTGTTTCGGAGCTGGAGAACCGGATTCAGGAAGTAAATAAAAATGCAGGGCAGAAAATCACATTTCTCCAGGCATTACAAAAAGATGGTATGTCCTATATCTGCGAGGTAAAGAAAGCCTCCCCCTCAAAGGGACTGATCGCACCGGATTTTCCATATCTGGCAATTGCAAAGGAATATGAACAGGCAGGTGCAAGTGCAATCTCCTGTCTCACAGAACCTTTTTATTTCCAGGGAGCAGACCGGTATCTGAGAGAAATCGCAGCCGCTGTACAGATACCTGTACTCCGCAAGGATTTTACAGTAGATGAATATATGATCTATCAGGCGAAATCCCTTGGTGCTTCCGCAGTATTACTTATCTGTGCCATCCTGGATGACGGAGAATTAAGAGCATACAGACAGCTTGCAAAAGAATTGGGACTGGATGCGCTGGTAGAAGCACACGATGAGTACGAAGTGGATAGAGCCTTAAATCTTGGGGCAGAGATCGTGGGAGTCAATAACCGGGATCTGAGAACCTTTCAGGTAGATATGAATAACAGCATCCGCCTGAGAAAAATGGCACCGTACAATGTGATTTTTGTTTCTGAGAGCGGAATCCGCACCCCGGAGGATATCCGGCTTCTTTATGAGAATAAAGTGGATGCGGTACTGATCGGGGAAACACTGATGAGAAGCCCGGACAAGAAAGCAGCACTGGAAAGCCTGAATGGCAGCCCGTTACGCTGAGAGATCAGATATCATCTGGGAGGATAGAACATGACCAGAGAACAACAGCAAAGAACAAAAATTAAAATTTGTGGTCTGAAACGTCTGGAAGACATTACCTATGTAAATGAAGCAAAACCTGATTACTGCGGATTTATCATAGAATTTTCCAAAAGCAGCAGAAATGTTACAGGCGTGCAGCTAAGAGAACTTACTGCAAGGCTGGATTCGGACATTATCCCTGTAGGTGTTTTTGTAAATGCAGCACCTGAACGTGTGGAGGAACTGCTTCTTAACGGAACTATCCATATTGCACAGCTTCATGGACAGGAAGATGAGACATATATACGGAGAATCCAAAAGAGTACAGGTCATCAGGTTATAAAAGTCTTTTCCGTAAAAACAGCTCAGGATATTGAAAATGCCCTGAAAAGTCCGGCAGATTATATACTGCTTGATCAGGGAGGCGGTGGAACAGGAAAGACCTTTGACTGGTCACTGATCCCGGAGATAGACAGACCTTTTTTTCTGGCAGGAGGACTGGGTGTGGAAAATCTGGAAACAGCCGTCCGGACCATTCATCCCTATGCAGTAGATCTGAGCAGCAGTGTGGAGACGGATGGAATGAAAGACAGAGATAAGATTTTGAAGGCAGTTCAACTGGTGCATATGAAATAAGATAATAATTCAGAAGGAGGATATATACAGATGTCAAAAGGAAGATTCGGCATCCATGGAGGACAGTACATTCCGGAAACATTGATGAATGCTGTCATCGAACTGGAGGAAGCCTACAACCATTATAAAGATGATCCGGAGTTTAACGCAGAACTTACAGAACTTCTGAACGAATATGCAGGAAGACCATCACGTCTCTACTTTGCATCCCACATGACAGAAGATCTGGGCGGTGCAAAAGTATATTTGAAGAGAGAAGACTTAAACCATACAGGTGCTCACAAGATCAACAATGTACTTGGCCAGGTGCTTCTTGCAAAAAAAATGGGCAAGACTCGTGTCATCGCAGAAACAGGTGCAGGCCAGCACGGTGTGGCAACAGCAACAGCAGCAGCTCTTATGGGTATGGAATGTGAAATCTTCATGGGAAAAGAAGACACAGAACGTCAGGCATTAAATGTATACAGAATGCGTCTTCTGGGTGCAAAAGTCAATGCAGTTACTTCAGGTACTGCCACACTGAAGGACGCTGTTTCCGAGACAATGAGAGAGTGGACAAACCGTATTTCCGATACACATTATGTACTTGGTTCTGTAATGGGACCTCATCCGTTCCCCACAATTGTCCGTGATTTTCAGGCAGTGATTTCCAAAGAGATCAAAGAGCAGATCCTTGAAAAAGAAGGCAGACTTCCGGATGCAGTGCTGGCATGTGTGGGCGGTGGATCCAATGCGATCGGAACATTCTACAATTTCATCAATGACAAAGATGTCCGTCTGATCGGATGTGAGGCAGCAGGACGTGGCGTAAATACGGCAGAGACCGCTGCAACGATAGCAACCGGAAGGCTTGGGATTTTCCATGGAATGAAATCTTATTTCTGCCAGGATGAATATGGTCAGATCGCACCTGTATATTCCATTTCCGCAGGTCTGGACTATCCGGGAATCGGACCGGAGCACGCACATCTTTATGATATAGGACGTGCGGAATATGTACCTGTCACAGACGAAGAAGCAGTAGAGGCATTTGAGTATCTTTCCAGAACAGAGGGAATCATTCCTGCTATTGAGAGTGCTCATGCAGTAGCTTACGCAAAGAAAATTGTTCCGCAGATGGGCAAAGACCAGATCGTGGTCATTACAATTTCCGGACGTGGAGATAAGGACTGCGCAGCAATCGCGCGTTACAGAGGGGAGGATATCCATGAATAAGAGAATTACAGAAGCATTTGAAAAAGGAAAGGCATTTATCCCGTTTATTACCTGTGGAGATCCGTCTCTGGAAGTGACGGAACAGCTTGTCTATGCGATGGAGAAAGCTGGGGCAGACCTGATTGAGCTTGGAATCCCTTTCTCTGATCCCACAGCAGAAGGCCCGGTGATCCAGAGCGCTAACGTGAGAGCACTTTCAGGTGGTGTGACTACAGACAAGGTATTTGACATGGTGGTAAAGATCAGAAAGAACAGTTCTGTTCCTATGGTGTTTATGACTTATGCAAACGTAGTATTTTCTTATGGAACGGAACGGTTTATTAAGACTGCGGCAGAGATTGGTATGGATGGATTGATCTTGCCGGATGTGCCGTTTGAGGAAAAAGAGGAATTTGACAGTGTATGTAAGAAATACGGTATTGATCTGATTTCTTTGATTGCCCCCACTTCTCATGAGAGAATCGCACAGATTGCGAAGGATGCGGAAGGGTTTGTGTATTGTGTTTCTTCTCTTGGTGTTACAGGAACAAGAACTAATATTACTACAGATATCGGCGCAATGGTGAAGCTGGTAAAACAGGCGAAAGATATTCCTTGTGCAGTTGGATTTGGAATTTCTACACCTGAGCAGGCAAAGAAGATGGCAGCACAGTCTGATGGAGCGATTGTAGGATCTGCAATTGTGAAGTTGTGTGCGCAGTATGGCAGGGATTGTGTGCCCTATGTGAAAGAGTATGTGAAATCTATGAAAGATGCTGTAGTGGACGCTTAGGAATTAAAAAGGGACGCGCAGAAACATATTTCATTTCGTGTGCGGTTTCGGAGCCTAAGAACTTCTAAGCTGCTAAAAATATGCTAAAAACATAAGAAAAATGACCCAAACTCGCCGCATGCTGCGGCTCAGACAGTGGGTCATTTTTCTTATAACGCATATTTTTATCAGCTAAGAAGTTCTAAGACTCCTGCAAATGCACACGAAATGAAATATGTTTCTGCGCTGTGTGTTGGTATGAACTGAAAATCCTGCAAGCAATCCAGTCCATCATAGCGTGAAGAGCTGCGGAGTAATTTGTATCTTTTATAAGAAAGATTTCAGAATCTGCAGTACTCCGTTTTCCCAGTAGGGTGGGCAGGTATTTTGGGCAGCAGCCTGTACTTCCGGTCGGGAATTAGAAACTGCATAGCTATAACCTGCTTCACGGAGCATTTCAATATCATTGATATTATCTCCGAAAACACAGGTTTCATCAGGCGCAATTCCCAGATGTTTTTGCAGGAAATCCAGAGCCGGACCCTTGCCGGATCCCTGGAGAGTGGCATCCATCCATTCTTTACCTGCAGAGACCAGAGTGACTTTATCTTTCCATGCAGGGGTAAATACAGGAGCACATAATTCTTCACAGGCATTAGGATGATAGACAGAGAATTTGATGATCTGCTGATCCTCAAGGATGCGTGGATCAGAAATTTCCTGGATATCATATCCGTAAGAATCTCTCAGCCAGTGAAACATACGGCTGCCGCCATCCTCTGCAAAGCCACGGTCAGGTGTGGCAATATAGTAATCGCAGGAAGGCAGACTCTCATGAACCATAGAAAGCATTCCTTTCCATATTTCATCAGGCATAGTATCTACCTTCAGAATCTCCTTCGGAGTTCTTACCACAGTGCCGCCATCAGTGATGTAAAGCAGCCTGTCTGCAACAGGTGCAAACAGCTTCCTCTCACTTCGATATTGGCGCCCCGAGCACGCAACGAAAATAATACCCTTATCAAGCAGACGACTGATTACATCCATATACTCCCTGTCAATCGCCAGAGTTCCATCCTTCACCAGAGTTCCATCTATATCTGAAGCAATCAATTTAATCATATGAATAAGAAATCCTTTCTATTTATTAATAAATACAATCCCCATTTTATCACGCACAAATATAACTTGCCATAAAAAATTAAGAAAAATTACAACTATTCACCAGTCCCGTTTCATGCGTTACTATCCTGCAAAATGTTTTGTGAGAAAATCTCATCTGCGTAGCCTGGCGTTGCAAGGCGCATTACTGTGAACGAAGTGAGCAGTAACAGCTCGGCAGTCCCACAGCCAACCAACAGGCAGGAAATATTTTTGTTTTCAGGTGCATTTGCAGTGGGCGTAGCAACTCTTGGTGCGTGGGAATCTGCGTTATTCAAAAAATGCTCACTGTCTGAGCGAAGCGAGTTTGAGCATTTTTTGAATGCTTTTAGCAGATTTCCACGCACCTAGAGTTCCTAGCCCGCGAAACCGCACCTGAAAACAAAAATATTTCATGCCGTCCCCAAACTTTTTTTGCCCCATGAACCCCATTGACTTTTCCCCTCTTTTTTCTTATATTATATAAATAGAATTCCGCGTACCCATAAACCTACGCGTTCAAACTCTGAAAAAGAAGGAGGAATGCATAAAAATGGATAAGAAAATGCTCTTTGTTTTCAACCCAAAAGCAGGCAAAGGTAAGATCAAAGCAAACCTGCTTGATATCGTGGACATTTTTAATAAAGGTGGTTATGAAGTCATTATCTATTCCACACAGAAACCAAAAGATGCCTATGAGAAAGCCAAAGAATACGAATCCAAAGTAGATCTTATCGTATGCAGCGGCGGAGACGGGACTCTTGATGAGGTGGTTACCGGAGTAATGGAAAAGAAGAGTTCCATTCCCATCGGATACATTCCGGCAGGAAGTACCAACGACTTTGCAAACAGTCTCTTTATGCCGAAAAGCATGACAGATGCCGCTTCCATGATCATGGAAGAGAAACTTTATCACTGTGACATCGGCAGATTCAATAACCAGAGCTTTACATATATAGCAGCTTTCGGTCTTTTTACAGATGTAGCCTATCAGACAGATCAGGATCTCAAGAATATCCTTGGCCATGTAGCCTATCTTCTTGAGGGAGTGAAACGCCTTTTTGATATCAAATCATACCATATGAGAATTGAATCCGAAGAATTAACTGTGGAGGATGACTTCATCTTTGGAATGATTACCAATTCCCGTTCAGTGGGAGGTTTCAAGAACCTTACAGGCAAGAACGTGGATATGAATGACGGACTTTTTGAAGTCACCATGATCACAAGACCGAAGAATCCGCTGGAATTGCAGGAAATCATGACTGCAATGCTGACAGCAGAGGACAATACAGATCTGATCCATTCTTTTAAATCAGCCAGGGTGACCATTACCTCAGAAGAACCGGTACCATGGACTCTGGACGGTGAATACGGCGGCAGTCATACACAGATAGAGATTGAAAACTGCCACGAAGCACTGAATCTGTATCTGAAAAGTACAAAAAATGAGGAAACCAGATCAATTGGAATTTCCCCGTTAATAAATAAAAAGGAGAAATAAAATGGGTGAGTATATCAATGTAGTAGAGACTTTTGGATGTGACGTGTTTAATGATTCCGTCATGCAGGCACGACTTCCAAAGAAAATCTACAAAGAATTGAAAAAAACCATAGAAGAAGGCAAGGAGCTGTCTATGGAGATCGCAGATGTAGTAGCACATGAGATGAAAGAATGGGCGATTGAAAAGGGTGCTACACACTACAGTCACTGGTTCCAGCCCCTTACCGGCGTGACAGCAGAGAAACATGATGCCTTTATCACAGCTCCGATGGATAACGGCAAGGTTCTGATGTCTTTCTCCGGAAAAGAACTGATCAAAGGTGAGCCGGATGCTTCTTCATTCCCGTCCGGTGGATTAAGAGCAACTTTTGAGGCAAGAGGATATACAGCATGGGACTGTACATCACCGGCTTTTGTGCGTCATGATGCAGCAGGCGGAACACTCTGTATTCCTACTGCATTCTGTTCCTATACAGGAGAAGCACTTGACCAGAAGACACCACTTCTTCGTTCTATGGAAGCAATCAACACCCAGGCACTCCGTTTGCTGAGACTTTTTGGAAATACAACTTCTAAGAAGGTAACTCCGTCAGTAGGAGCAGAGCAGGAATATTTCCTGATCGATAAAGAGAAATGGCTTCAGAGAAAGGACCTGATCTATACAGGCAGAACTCTTTTTGGCGCCATGCCTCCGAAGGGACAGGAAATGGATGACCATTACTTCGGAAGTATCCGTCAGAGAATTTCCGCATACATGAAAGAGGTAAATGAAGAATGCTGGAAGCTTGGAATCCCTGCAAAGACACAGCATAATGAGGTTGCCCCTGCACAGCATGAGCTTGCACCGATCTATGCACCGGTCAATATCGCAGCAGACCAGAACCAGATGATGATGCGTATTCTTAAAAAGGTTGCCAGCCGCCATGGAATGCGTTGTGTCCTTCATGAGAAACCATTTGCAGGTGTGAACGGTTCCGGTAAGCATAACAACTGGTCTCTTACCACAGATGACGGAATCAATCTTCTGGATCCGGGCAAAACACCTCATGAAAATATTCAGTTCCTTCTGGTCCTTACCTGTATCCTGAAAGCAGTAGATGAACATGCAGATCTTCTGCGTGAATCTGCGGCAGATGTGGGAAATGACCAGAGACTTGGCGGCCATGAGGCACCGCCGGCAGTGATTTCCGTATTCCTTGGAGAGCAGCTTGAGGATGTTCTGGAGCAGCTGGTCAGCACAGGAACAGCAACTCACAGTAAAAAGGGAAGTAAGCTGGAAACAGGTGTTAAGACTCTGCCTGATTTTATGAAGGATGCCACAGACCGTAACCGTACTTCACCTTTTGCTTTCACAGGAAATAAATTCGAATTCCGTATGGTAGGCTCCAGAGATTCTATTTCCGCATGTAACGTAGTCCTGAATACGATCACAGCAGAAGTATTTAAGGAAGTATGTGACCGTCTGGAAAAAGCTCCTGATTTCGAACTGGCGGTACATGACCTGATCAAAGAATATGCCACAGATCACCAGAAGATCGTATTTAACGGAAACGGCTATGCGCCGGAATGGGAGAAAGAGGCTAAACGCCGCGGACTTCCGATCCTTCCGAGCATGGTGGATGCAATCCCTGCACTTACTACAGAGAAGGCAGTGAAACTCTTTGAATCCTTTGATGTATTCTCAAGAGCTGAGCTTGAATCACGCGCAGAGATTAAATATGAGATTTACTCTAAAGCAATCAATATTGAAGCAAAGACAATGATCGACATGGCAACCAAGCAGATCATCCCGGCAGTTATCAGATATACCACTGTTCTTGGCGAATCTATCAATACAGTGAAAACAGCGGGCGAAGGATTGATCGATGTAAGTGTACAGCTTGACCTGCTCAAGAAAGCGTCAAAACTCTTAAAGGCTGCAAACAGTGCCATGAGTAAGCTGAGCAAACTGGTTGAGAAGACCCCGGAATATGCAGAGGGACGGGACAGAGCCGTATTCTGCAGAGAAAAGGTGGTTCCTGCAATGGAAGCTTTACGTGAGCCTGTGGATGAACTGGAAATGATTGTAGATAAGGAAATGTGGCCGATGCCTTCTTATGGAGATCTTGTATTTGAAGTATAATGTTGTAAAAATATAAAGAAGAATGCTATAATGAAAGGGTCGTGAATCTGTAAAAGATAAGCGGCCTTTTTCTATAACACAAACTGGACTATAATAGTTATATAAAGGAGAACTAAATGGAAGAACTGAAATTTCTGGAGGAGCAGCAGGTAGCCCCTGAACTGATAAAGAGAGTAGAAGAATTCCGCAGCCGGTATGAAGTGGCACCGGAAACAGCAGGCAGGATTGTGAAACCATCCATTCCATTTTATGGAAAAGATATTCTGGAAATGGCCATTGCCGGACTGCTCAAAGGGGAGAATCTGTTACTCACCGGTCCGAAGGCAACAGGAAAAAATATCCTTGCAGAGAACCTGGCATATATTTTCAACCGTCCCGCATACAATGTTTCCTTTCACGTAAATACAAACAGCGGAGATCTGATAGGCACAGACACTTTCGTGGACAATGAAGTTAAGCTTCGCAAAGGAACTATCTATCAGTGTGCAGAATACGGTGGTTTCGGAATCCTCGACGAGATTAATATGGCAAAGAACGATGCAGTTTCCGTTCTCCATGCAACTCTGGATTATCGTCGTTCCATCGATGTCCCGGGCTATGACAAAATTGATCTTCATCCGGCTGCCCGTTTTATTGGAACCATGAATTACGGTTATGCAGGAACCAAAGAACTCAATGAAGCGCTGGTATCCAGATTTCTGGTCATTGACATGCCGGCTCAGACTGAAGAATCCCTGGAATTTATTTTCCACCGGATGTTCCCGAAAATAAAAGAAAACGCCAGAACACAGTTCATAGGAGTTTTCCTTGATCTTCAGCTCAAAGCCACAAACAGTGAAATTTCCACCAAACCTCTGGATCTGCGAGGTCTCCTTGCAGCCATGAAGATTGTAGAAACCGGACTTTCTCCGAGAAAAGCAGTTACTATGGGAGTGGTGAACAAGACTTTCGATATTTTCGAGAAAGAAATCGTAGAGGATATCGTGAAAACCAGAATTCCGGCAGACTGGACAAGGGATGATGTATATGAAAGATGAGAAAATCGTAGAAATCGACGATTACCGTCTGGAACTGGAAAACAGGATCCGCAATCTCCTCTGGACTATCAGCGGGGATTACACATTAAATATGAAAGTAGATGTTTCCCTGTATCTGCGCTCAAAAGCAATTGCTCTGTATGACGGCATCAAGCAGGGCGCTCTGGCGAAATATTATGACAGGAATCTGCTTGGTTTATATCTGGTAAAAAAAGTCTTCTGTCAGGCAGGAGAAGGAGAACTGACTGCAGTAGCACAGCTATGTGTAGAAGAAGCAATCGGGGACAAAATCTGTCAGGAGCGTCCGGGAGTCCGGGAGATGCAGAAGGAAGCATTCGAGGATATCCTGGATCAGGAGTTTGAACAGATGCCCGCATACGGAGATATTCTCGGTCGCCTGAAGATTGCCATCCTGCGTGACCGTTTGCAGAATGGAAACCATTATGTAGAAGAGCGTCTTCGGAAAATCCGCGACATGGTTTACAAAGCCAGAACAGCTGCAGACACTATAGAACTGATCCGTATTATTGACGGTCTTTACAACACTATCATTGATCCGAATTTTGAGAAAGATCATGGAACACTGGAACAGGTTATGGCAGTCACCATGGAAGAACTGACAGAATACGACTGGGAAGATTTTCTCACAGAAGAACTTTATGAGGAAGCTCTGGAGAGTTACATCGAACAGATGACAAATAAGATTACAGACATGGAAGATACTGCTGTCACTGAAGAAATGGAAAAACAGCGCCAGACCAAACACAAAATTACAATTCTCACAGAGGAGGAACTTGAGAAAGCATACACATATGTAGAGTTGAATTTCGGAAAAACTTATCTCACTCCTGCAGAAGAGAAGCGAATGAATTATCTGATGTGCAGGGAACTTCACAGAGACTGCAGCCTTTATTTTACAGAAGGAATTCTTAAGAATCCGGTCAAACGAAACTATCAGTACGAATATGCAGTGCGATTAAAGAATAAGAATATCTGGCTCTACCATGACAAACACAGGATCGTAAAGCAGAACATCGCATCCCTCACAGATCTTTTGCGAAAGACGCTGGTGCTGAAAAGCGAGACGCAGGAAGTACTGTCAGACAGAGGAACGATCATTCCGTCCAGACTCTGGCGTGTGGGCAGAAGCAGTGAAGCAAATCTGTTTAAAAGAGAATTGAAATCTGATGCATCTGATTTTGTAGTAGATGTGCTGATTGATGCCAGCGGTTCCCAGATGTCCAGGCAGGGAGATGTGGCATTACAGGCCTACATCATCAGTGAAGCATTAAGCAATGTAAACCTGCCTCACCGTGTCATGAGCTTCTGCACATTCTGGGACTATACGATCCTTCACAGATTCCGCGAGTACGATGATCCACAGTCAGCCAATGAAAATATTTTTAATTATGTAACTTCTTCCAATAACAGGGACGGACTTGCTATTAAAACCGCAGGATACGGTCTGCTTCAGAGACCTGAGGAGAAAAAAATCCTCATTGTATTAAGTGATGGAAAACCATACGATGTCATCGTAAACAGACCTCACGCAAAGAATCCGGAACCTTATATGGGAAAATATGCAGTTAATGATACTGCAACAGAAGTGCGGCACCTGCGAAACCTTGGAGTAAGTGTTCTGGGAGTGTTTGCGGGGGAAGAAAAGGATCTTTCCACAGAAAAAAAAATATTTGGCAAAGATTTCGCATATATCCGGAATATTTCGAATTTTTCCAGAATTGTTGGGAAATACCTGATTAAACAGTTGGATTCGGATGAATAGACTGATAAAACAGGGCGAAAATATGCCGTTTGAGCGTGTTGATATGTTAAGAGATTATAAGATTAGCACGTCAATATGATAAAGTGCATAAAAACCAGTTTTTTCACCTTGCCTTTTTGTACAAATTTCGCTATAATGTTTTATGTTTATAAATTAATACAAAAGGGAGAGGAAATCATGAACGAAAACAAAGAGTTCAAACCGTATATTCCGGCTGACAAGATCACACCAGAATTTACGGTGACATCCATCATCATGGGTGTTATCCTTGCAGTCATCTTCGGTGCAGCCAATGCTTATCTTGGTCTGCGTGTTGGTATGACTGTATCTGCTTCCATTCCGGCAGCAGTTATTTCCATGGGCGTAATTCGCAAGATCATGAGAAAGAACTCCATTTTGGAGAGCAACATGGTCCAGACAATCGGTTCAGCCGGTGAATCACTGGCAGCCGGTGCAATTTTCACAATGCCAGCTCTGTTCCTTTGGGCAGAAGAAGGACTTTGTGAAATGCCGGGTATCGTGGAAATCACATTAATCGCACTTTGCGGTGGTGTTCTTGGTGTACTTTTTATGGTACCACTTCGTAACGCACTGATCGTAAAAGAGCATGCAACACTTCTTTATCCGGAAGGAACTGCCTGCGCAGATGTTCTTCTTGCAGGTGAAGAGGGTGGTGCAAACGCTGCGACAGTATTCTCAGGTATGGGAATCGCAGCGATCTTTAAATTTGTCGTTGACGGTTTAAAGGTAATCCCTGCAGACGTTGCAGCAGCATTTAAAGGATTCAAAGGTGAAATTGGTATGGAATGCTATCCTGCACTTCTCGGTGTTGGATATATCGTAGGACCAAGAATCGCATCCTTTATGTTTGTTGGTTCTCTTATTGGCTGGATGGTGCTGATTCCGGTAATCTGTCTGTTCGGAGCTGATACAGTTATGTATCCCGGAACAGAAACAATTTCTGCTCTTTATGCAGCAGGCGGAGCATCTAAAATCTGGAGTACTTATGTAAAATATATCGGAGCAGGAGCTATCGCAACAGGTGGTATTATTTCCCTGATCAAATCCCTGCCTCTGATCATTACAACCTTCCGCGATTCCATGAAGAGCATGAAGGGCGGTAAGAATACAAGTACAGAAAGAACCGCACAGGATATTCCGATGAACATTATCCTGATCGGTATTGTGGCAATGGTTGCAATTATCTGGCTTGTTCCGGCTATCCCGGTTAACCCGATCGGTGCGCTGATCATCGTAATCTTCGGCTTCTTCTTTGCAACTGTATCTTCTCGTATGGTTGGTCTTGTAGGAAGCTCCAACAACCCTGTATCAGGTATGGCTATCGCTACACTTCTGATCGCAACAATGATTATCAAAGCATCCGGCAATACCGGTATCGACGGAATGAAAGCTGCAATTGCTATCGGTTCCGTAATCTGTATTGTAGCAGCAATCGCAGGTGATACTTCACAGGACTTAAAGACAGGTTATCTCCTTGGTGCAACTCCTAAGAAACAGCAGATCGGTGAGCTTATCGGTGTTCTTGCTTCCGGTCTTGCTATCGGTGGTGTTCTTTATCTTCTGAACACTGCATGGGGATACGGAAGTGCAGAAGTACCTGCTCCTCAGGCAACTCTGATGAAGATGATCGTAGAAGGTATCATGGGCGGCAAGCTTCCATGGACACTGGTATTTATCGGTGTATTCCTTGCAATTGGTCTGGAAATCTTAAGAATTCCGGTTATGCCATTTGCTATCGGTCTTTACCTTCCAATCTACCTCAACGCTACTATCATGATCGGTGGTGTTGTTCGTATGTTCGTTGACAGAAGAAAGAATGTTGATGATAAGAAAAAGGAAGAACAGGCAACAGACGGTACACTTTACTGTGCAGGTATGATCGCAGGTGAAGGTCTTGTAGGTATCCTTCTTGCTATCCTTGCAGTAGTAAACGTAAGCAGTGTATTTGATCTCTCCGGAAGCATTAACCTTGGTAATGCAGGCGGTGTGATCCTGATGTTACTTATGATCTTAAGCCTTCTGAAATTCAGTATCTGGAATAAGAAGAAAGCCTGATCAGGCGGGGATGATAATATCTAAATGAACAAAAAGAAAAAAGAAATACAGATCAATTATCTGGATCTCATTCCTGAGCGCAGTACACAGCTTCGCTGGCATACTGATATCAGGGGGAGAATGGTGCTGGAAATAGAGAATAAGGGCGCGTTTAACACGATTGCCCAGAAGCTGTTTGGAAAACCCAGATATACGAAGATACATCTGGATGACAATGGTACATTTATCTGGCCTCTCATAGATGGCAGGAAGACAGTGGAAGATATTGCTGCACTGGTAAAAGACGAATTTGGGGAGAAGGCAGAGCCTTTATATCCAAGGATCATTAAATACTTCCAGATAATGGAGAGTTATCATTTTGTAAATTTTATCAATAAGCCTGGAAAATAAGGTAAGAATAAGAGCGGGAGCAGTCCTTCGTGGATTGCTGCCGTTCTTGTAGTTTACGGGGAAATAAATACGGCGCAGTGATAAAGTGGCATCATAGATGCATTTGAGTATAAAATGGCCTGAGGATATCGGCTTGGATTGTGGATAAATGCTGGCTGAAAAAGATGCAATGCAAACGCTGTGCTCGAAGTGAATAAGAGATAGAAATAGGAGGCGAAAGATGAAGTTGGCAAATGGAAAGAAATCAAAATTACTTGAATACTTAATGATTATTGTGGGAACCGGACTGATGTCATTGGCAATCAATTCTGTATTTGATGCATCAGGAATGGTTACCGGCGGTTTTTCCGGTGTAGCGATTATCGTAAAGGCCTGGACAAAAGGAGTCATTGACGATGGAATCCCGCTTTGGGTAACCAATATTGGACTGAATGTTCCACTGTTTCTGATCGGATGGAAGATACATGGTTTCTCTTTTGTAAAGAAAGCACTGATAGGAGAAATTTCTCTGTCTGCATGGCTGGCCTTTCAGCCGGTATGGAATCTTGCCGGTGATGACCTCCTGCTTGCAGCTCTTTACGGCGGTGTGATCCAGGGCGTGGGAATCGGACTCGTTTTTCTTGGCGGTGGAACGACCGGCGGAACAGATATGATGGCTGCAATTATACAGAAATATCTGAAACATTATTCAATCGCACAGATTATGCAGATCATAGACGCAGGCGTTGTATTGGTTGGTATGTACGTATTTGGTATCCACAAAGCATTATATGCGATCATTGCAGTATACCTGGTCACAAAAGTATCTGACAGTCTGATCGAAGGTCTGAAATTCTCCAAAGCTGCTTACATCATCACAGGAAAGCCGGATGAAATTTCAAATATGATTATCAATGACCTGGACAGAGGTGTAACCGGCATCAACGCAAAAGGAATGTACTCCGGACAGGACAAGCTGATGCTTTTTTGTGTAGTAAATAAAAAAGAAATCGTAATGTTAAAAGAAAAAGTAGATGAGATCGATCCGGCAGCCTTTGTGATCGTGACAGATGCCAGAGAAGTCCATGGAGAAGGATTCATAGAGAAAAAGTAGAAAAAGAAGAGATAATGTGAACACTCACAAAAAAATATACAAAAAATTGTAAATTTTTTAATCTTTCCTCTTTCATTTTTGGTAAATATATATTAAAATACAATACAGGTATAAGGTTTTATGGTTAAAACGGAATAACGTTACTGAGAACGCAGTGAACGGTAGCACGAACAATACTATAGATGAGAAGGGATTGAAATTGGATGATATCGAATCAGGTGCTTCAGAATACTCTTGAAGGGTTAAAAGAAATTTCCAGAACAGAATTTTGTGTACTCGACACAGAAGGCAAAGTACTCGCAAGTACTTTTGCAGATTTTTCCATCGCAACACCAGATGTGCAGGCTTTCGTGGAATCACAGGCAGACAGCCAGCTGGTAAAGGGATTCCAGTATTTTAAAGTCTGTGATGACTATCAGCTGGAATATATATTAGTTGCTCATGGTGATGATGAAGATACTTATATGGTAGGCAAGCTCGCAGCTTTCCAGATTCAGAATCTGATCGTAGCTTACAAGGAACGCTTTGATAAAGACAGCTTTATCAAGAACCTTCTTCTTGACAACCTGCTCCTTGTTGACATTTACAACCGTGCGAAGAAACTGCACATAGAAGCAGATGTACGCCGCGTTGTTATGATCCTCGAGATGCCTCAGGAAAAAGACCACAGCTCCATGGAGAGTGTGAAGAGCCTCTTCGGCGGTAAGAGCAAAGATTTCATCACAGCCGTAGACGAGAAGAGCATCATTGTTGTCAAGGAACTCGATGAAGGTGAGAACTATCCGGAAATGGATCAGCTTGCACACACCATTCTTGATACCCTCGGAATGGGTAACGATGGCAAGACCCATATGGCATATGGTACCATTGTCAACGAACTGAAAGAAGTATCCCGATCCTATAAAGAGGCCCGTATGGCTCTCGATGTAGGCAAGATTTTCTTCGGAGACAAAGAAGTAATCGCATACAGCTCCCTGGGAATCGGACGACTGATCTACCAGCTCCCAATCCCGCTCTGTAAGATGTTCATCAAAGAAATCTTCGGTGGCAAATCTCCGGATGACTTCGATGAAGAAACACTGGTAACCATCGATAAATTCTTTGAAAACAGCCTGAATGTATCCGAGACATCCAGACAACTTTACATCCACAGAAATACACTGGTATACCGCCTCGACAAACTCCAGAAAAGCACCGGCTTAGACCTCCGTGTTTTTGAAGATGCCATCACATTCAAGATAGCACTCATGGTAGTACGCTACATGAAATACATGGAGACATTGGAATACTAATACAAATATACTGTAATGGAAACAAAACTTTAATGCCTGTCACAGCTTACACGTTGTGACAGGCATTTTTACTTTACAAATCTCTTTACACAGTGTATAGTTTAAATTCGGGATTAGAGAGCAGTCAATCGGATATTCGCAATCCGCTTTCGCTACTTGCTCATAACCAAATAGCTGCTTCGCAGTATATCAGAAGGGGCTTGTACCCCTTCTGATACAAGCAAGTCCCCACCCACTGCTTATTGCTCTTCGCAATTGAAGCAGGGGACTTACTTGATTTGGTTAAAACTATGAACATTCAATGAACCCACAAAAACCTCTTGCAATCCCCAAAAACATACATTACAATAATGTTACAAATTCATTAACCCATTGGAGGAAAAATCTATGATAGATCTTATAGATGTAAGCAAATCCTATGGCCCCGGCCTTCCGGCAGTAAACCATGCGAACTTACATATAGATAAAGGCGAGTTCGTCTTCGTAGTAGGAAACAGCGGATCAGGAAAAACAACCCTGATCAAACTCCTTATGAAAGAACTGGATTCCACATCCGGCCAGATCATCGTAAGCGGTGAACGTCTGGAAGGAATGAAACACAGAAGAGTAGCCAAATACCGTCGAAAATTAGGCGTAGTATTCCAGGATTTCCGTCTCCTGAAAGACAGAAATGTATATGAGAATGTAGCTTTTGCCCAGAGAGTAGTCAACCGCCCCACAAGAGTAATCCGCAAACGTGTCCCGGAGGTACTTCAGGAAGTTGGACTTGCTGTCAAATACAAATCCTTCCCGGATGAACTTTCCGGTGGAGAACAGCAGAGAGTTGCACTGGCAAGGGCGCTGGTCAACCGTCCGGATATCCTTCTGGCAGATGAGCCTACAGGAAACCTGGATCCGAAGACTTCCGAAGAAATCATGAAGCTTCTGGAACAGATCAACGACAGGGGAACCACAGTAGTTGTTGTTACACATAACAAGGATATTGTAAATTCCATGCGTAAACGTGTTGTGACCATGCATGAGGGTTCTATTATAAGTGACGAGAAAGAGGGAGAATATCATGAGGCCTAGTACAATCTGGTACACTCTGAAACAGGGTGTCAAAAATATCAAAAGAAACTGGATGTTTTCCCTGGCTTCCATTATCACCATGGCTGCCTGTATTTTTCTGTTTGGAATCTTTTTCTCCATTGTCAATAATGTGAATAATATTGCACATAAGGTAGAGCAGGAAGTGCCGATCACAGTATTCTTTGAAGAGGGAACTACAAACAAACAGATCAAAGCAATCGGAAAGAAGATCAAGGCACGTCCGGAAGTAGAGAAAATAGAGTATCAGTCAGCTGATGAAGCCTGGGAGGAATATAAAGAGCAATATTTTCAGGGCTCAGAGGCAGCAGACGGATTTAAGGACGACAATCCTCTTGCAAACTCAGCCAACTATCGTGTGTATATGAATGATATCACGAAGCAGTCAGAGCTTGTTTCCTATATACAGGAATTGAAACATGTAAGAAAAGTCAACCAGTCTGAGGAAGCAGCAAAAACGCTGGGAAATATCAATAAGCTGGTTTCCTATATTTCTATTGCCATCATTGCATTGCTGCTTGTCATCTCCATATTCCTGATCAGCAATACGGTATCTGTGGGTATTGCAGTCCGTAAAGAAGAAATCGGAATTATGAAATACATAGGAGCGACAGACGCATTTGTCAGAGCACCATTCCTGCTGGAAGGTATGGTTCTGGGGGTGGTCGGAGCAGCAGTTCCACTGATCGTGCTTTATCTCTGTTATAATGGGGCAATATCCTATATTCTGACCAGGTTTAATGTGCTTACAGGCGTGGTGGATTTCATCCCGGTATGGCAGATTTACCAGACATTACTTCCAATAAGTCTGGGACTTGGAATCGGAATCGGACTGATCGGAAGTTTCTTTACAACAAGAAAGCATTTAAGAGTATAATAAAAAGCAGATAAGCATGAAGCTGCCGGAACAATGATATCATATCATAAACCGGCGGCTTTTTTACAGGAGTGCGGACATGAAAAATAAAGAATTTTGGAAAGGTGCAGTAGCAGGAGCACTGGTTGTGACGTGCATCGGTACAGGTGTTTTTGCAGGAACAGGTCTTGCAGCAAAAGGAACAGCTCTTGGTGATTGCAAGTGTACATCAAAGCTGGCATATCTTGAAGAGCTGATCGACAGATACTATCTGGGAGATAAGGATGAAGAGAAGCTTCAGGAGGGCTTTATGCAGGTCTTCTCTATGGACTGGATGATCCTTATTCCAGATATTATACAGCAGAGGAATACGATTCTGAGAATTCTTCCAATGAGGGAAGCTATGTGGGAATCGGCATTCTTATGGAGAAGAACAAAGAAGGCGGAGTAAAGATTGTCGAATGCTATGAGGGTGGTCCCGGAGAAAAAGCAGGACTGGAAGAAGGGGACATCATCAGTGCCATTGACGGGGAAGACATCACAGAGGATGAGGTATCTGATGTTGCAGATATTGTCCGCAATTCGGATAAAGACAGTGTGGTGCTTACTGTTCACAGAGAAGGTGAAGAAGATGCCATGGAAATCACAGTCCCTGTCACAGATGTGGAATTACCGTCTGTTTTCCATGAAATGCTGGATTCCAAAATCGGCTACATCCGCATTACACAGTTTACAGGCGTTACCGGCGAACAGTATCAGGAAGCTTTTGATGATCTGCAAAAACAGGGAATGGAGAAAATGATCGTGGATCTCCGCGATAATCCGGGTGGACTTCTTAATTCTGTCTGTGATATTCTGCGAAAAATCCTTCCAGAAGGACTGATCGTTTACACCGAAGACAAAGACGGAAACAGAGAAGAGGAAAAATGTGATGGCAAAAACGAACTCAGGATTTCGCTTGCAGTTCTGGTAAATGAAAGCAGCGCCAGTGCATCAGAGATTTTTGCCGGCGCAGTGCAGGATTATGGTATCGGAACAATCGTCGGAACAACCACTTACGGAAAAGGCGTGGTACAGTCCATCCGCCAGCTCTCAGACGGAAGTGCCATTAAACTGACTATTGCCAACTACTATACTCCAAAAGGAAACAACATCAACAAAACAGGAATCAAACCTGATATAGAGGTTTCTCTGGATACCAGCCTGCTGAATAAGAATAAAGACGAGATTACCCATGAGGAGGATAATCAGTTGCAAGAAGCGATTAAGGCAGTTGAGAAGGAAAAGTAGTTGTTTGGCTGATAGTTTGATGCTATACTGTATATATGATGTCAGGGTTGAAAGGTATTTTGCCCCTGACTTGATAGATAAGATGAAGAGCCCATTACTGAGCAGGCAGCGGATTTTGCTTCGTAACTGCGAAGACACTGAACAGTTAATGGGCAGAAATTGAAAAATATCAGAAAACGAGAGGGCGACAACATGAGCGAATATGTAATCACCACCGACAACAATTCAGATCTTCCGGAGAAATATCTCAAAGACCATGGAGTAGGCTGCATGTATCTCAGTTATTCCATGGATGGAAAAAATTACACGCATGGAAATTTCCTTCCGGAGCATGAATTTTATGAGGCAATGAGAAACGGTTCCATGCCAACTACAGCACAGGTAAATCCTGAAAATGCAAAAGCACTGCTGGAGCCTTACCTGAAAGAAGGAAAAGATATTCTTCATATTGCATTTTCTTCTGCTTTAAGCGGTACATACAATAGCAGCCGTATCGCAGCGGAGGAATTGATGGAGGACTATCCGGACCGTAAGATCATCGTGGTAGATTCTCTTGGCGCTTCCCTTGGTCAGGGGCTTCTGGTTTACCTTGCGCAGGAGAAGAAAGAGCAGGGAGAAGATCTGGAGACAGTTGCGAAATGGGCAGAAGAGAACAGGCTTCATATGGTACATCTTTTTACAGTCAATGATTTAAACCACCTATACCGTGGAGGCCGCATTTCCAGAACCACTGCAGTAGTAGGAAGCATGCTGAATATTAAACCGGTCCTTCATGTAGACAACGACGGAAAACTCACTGCCATCGGCAAAGTCCGCGGCCGTAAAAAATCCCTTCAGGAGCTGGTAAAGCTTATGGATGAGAAAATCGGCAGCTATCATGACACCTGCCATACTATCTTTATCAGTCATGGAGACTGTGAAGGCGATGCAAATTATGTGGCAGAGAAAGTAAAAGAAAAATACCAGATCAACACGATTATCATGAATCAGGTAGGAGCCACCATCGGCGCTCACTCAGGTCCGGGAACAATGGCTTTGTTCTTTGTGGGAGATGAAAGATAAATTAGTTTTTTTGTAAAATGGTTTCATGGTATCATTATCCTGCGGGAAAATAAATGATACTGCGGAACCATTTTTGATATTACAGGAGAATTTTATGAAATTATTAAAAAAAGCATTCGTATTCATATTTATATTTATGCTGAGCGTTTCAGGTCTGACAGGATATCAGGTAAACGCCTCAGAGGAGCCCAAACATCTGAATATCCTGTTCACCCATGATCTGCATTCCCATTTGAACAGCTTTCAAACGATTGTAGACGGGACACAGCAGGAGACCGGCGGATTTGCCCGGCTGAAAACATTGATCAATGAGTACGAGAAAGAGAATACAGATACACTTATACTGGATGGCGGAGACTTCTCCATGGGAACTCTGATACAGACTGTATATGACACAGAGGCCGCAGAACTGAGGATGCTTGGATATCTGGGCTGTGATGTGACAACTCTGGGAAATCATGAATTTGATTACGGCTCCGATGGTCTGGCAGATATGCTGAATGCCGCAGTCAGTTCAAGGGAAAATCTTCCCGGGATGGTTGTGTGTAATGTGGACTGGGATGCAATGAAAAAAGCCGGACTCAGTGAAGGGCAGAAACAGATTTATGAAGCATTTCAGACATATGGAGTAAAAGACTATACGGTAATTCAAAAAGGCGATATAAAGATTGCAGTACTGGGTGTTTTCGGAAAGGATTCTCTGGATTGCGCCCCTACCTGCGAGCTTCTTTTCAAAGACCCGTCAGAAGCCGCAAAAAAAACAGTAGAGGAAATAAAGAAGAACGAAGATGTAGACATGATCGCCTGTGTATCACACAGCGGAACATGGGAGGACGAAAAAGTATCAGAGGATGAAATCCTTGCAAAGAATGTGCCGGACATTGATCTGATCGTCAGCGGACATACCCACACACAGTTAGCAGAACCGATCCTGCAGGGAGATACCTGCATCGTATCCTGTGGAGAATATGGGAAAAACCTGGGAACACTTTCCATGACTCAGAAAGAGAATGGACGGTGGGAAACGGATACCTATGAGCTTGTTCCGGTTACGGATGAAATCAAAGCAGATGAAGCCACACAGAAGAAAATAGATGAATTGTCAGATACTGTTGATACCAATTATCTCTCCAATTTTGGTTACACCAGAGAGGAAATTCTGGCAGAAAATGACATAGAATTTAACAGCCTCAGTGAGATGGAAACAAAGCATGAGGAGTTGAATCTGGGAGATATCATATCAGATGCTTATGTATATGCAGTAGAGAATGCAGGAGACTCTGATGGAGAAAAAGTAGATGTTGCGATCGTACCTGCCGGAACTGTAAGAGATACTTATACAAAAGGCAATATAACAGTGGAGCAGGTATATAATTCCTTCTCGCTGGGAACAGGAAAAGACGGACTTGCAGGTTATCCTCTGATCAGTGCATATTTAACGGGAAAAGAACTGAAAACAGTGGCAGAGGTAGATGCCTCCATTTCAGATTTTATGACAATAGCCAGATTATATTGCAGTGGAATGAATTTCACCTATAATCCCCATCGAATGATCTTAAATAAAGTAACAGACTGTTATCTGACAGGCAAGGATGGGGAAAGGGAAGAAATACAGGATGATAAATTGTATCATGTTGTCACCGACCTGTACACTGGCCGTATGCTGGGTTCTGTTCTGGACAAATCCTATGGTCTGATATCCATCGTCCCTAAGGATAAAAACGGCAATCCCATAGAGAACCTGGAAGATTATGCAGTCATGGATGGAAAAAAAGAATTGAAAGCCTGGGCTGCAATCGCAGAATACATGCAATCCTTTGAAGACACAGACGGCGATGGAATTGCAAATGTGCCGGAATATTATAATACAACACACGAAAGAAAAGTTGTAGACAATAGCAAAAACATTATAAATCTGGTAAAACATCCGAATAAATTTGCCATAGCGATTGTCGGAATCGGTATTGCGGCTGTTGGAGTGATTCTGCTGCTGATCTTTGGAATTGTAAAGATTATCAGAAGAAGGAGATAGCATTCCGCTATAAATATTACCGTATACATGATTGCAAAAGGCTTCCGGGACGCATATGATATTGTTTTTTTTTCGTAAATGGCGCTATCTGATCATGTATAGATAATCGGAATGTTGCATAATCAACTGCTCTATCAGGAGGGCAAAAGGGGATATGTGAAAAGCCATTTCAGTTTGAAAAAAAGAAAAAGACTCCATAATATGAAGTCTTTAAATGCACACACTGTGCAACTGGAAAAACCAGTGAGTTGAGTTTACTTTTATTTGAACTCGCAGTGCAAATCCGTAGGGGAACTACGATTTGCATCTTTATAATAATATACGGGAGGAGAAATGTCAAATGGAAAAGAAAAGTAAAAAAATTTATCTGGGACTTGATATTGGAACTGATTCAGTCGGATATGCAGTGACAGATGATCAGTATAATCTTCTGAGAGTTCATGGTGATGATGCATGGGGCAGTGTTATATTTGATGCTGCTTCTTTGAGCGATGAAAGAAGAAGTCATCGTTCGGCAAGAAGAAGACTGGACAGGAGACAGCAAAGAATAAATCTGCTGCAGGAAATTTTTGCTAAAGAAATTTCAAAGGTAGATGATCGTTTTTTTATTCGATTATCGGAAAGCTATCGTTGGAGAGAGGATGTTAAAGACAGGTATGTTTTTTTCAATGATGAGGAATATACAGATGTTCAGTATATGGGAGAATATCCAACGATTCACCATTTAATCTGTGAATTGATAAATAATAAGAATCCTCATGATGTGCGCCTGGTATATCTGGCCTGCGCATGGCTGATAACACACAGAGGGCATTTCCTTAATAATCTTAATGTGGAAAAACTGGATGAAATTATGGATATTAGCTCTGTGTATCAAAATTTTATAAATTATTTTACTGAAAATGGATACAGAAGACCATGGGGTGAAATAGATGTAAGTGCTTTGTCAGAGGCATTGAAACAAAAAACAGGCGTAACGGTAAAAAATAAAGAATTGCAAAATATTCTTCTGGAAGGAAAGAAACCAGAAAAATCCGGAACTGAAGAGTTTCCTTTTAGTCAGGACAGTATCATACGACTTCTGGCAGGCGGACAGTGTAAATTAAAGGATGTTTTTTGCAAAGAAGAATATCTGGATTTAGGATCAATATCGTTGGGAATGGACGAGGAAAAGTTTGATGAAATTTCAGACAATATCGGAGAGGATTATGACCTGCTCATAGCATTACGTGGACTATATGACTGGAGTGTACTGGCAGATATTTTAAACGGTCATTCTGAAACGATTTCCATGGCAAAAGTACAGATATATAAGCAGCATGGGAAAGATTTACAGATATTGAAATATTTTGTCCGTAAATATGTACCTGATAAATACAATGAAGTATTCAGAAAAGCAAAAGCTGATAATTATGTAGCTTACACAGGTCATATGGATAAAGATACTGCAAGTCAGATTAAAAAGAAAGCAAAACCAGAGGATTTTTCAAAATATGTCTTGAAACTTATGAGTCCAATAAAGCCGGAGAAAACAGATTTACAGTCATATGAGGATATGTGTGAACGTCTGAAGCTGAATAGCTTTTTGCCTAAACAAAAGAATACTGATAATCGTGTAATACCACATCAATTATATGAATACGAGTTGATTCGAATTTTGAAAAATGCATCCTTATATTTACCTTTTCTTAATGAAGTCAGGGATGGAGTCAGTGAGATGGACAAAGTGGTATCCATTTTCAGGTATAAACTTCCGTATTATGTAGGACCATTAAATAAGAAATCAGATTTTGCATGGATTTCACGTAAAGCCGGAAAGATTACTCCATGGAATTACAAGGATATGATAGACGAGGATGCCAGTGAGAATGCATTTATCAAAAGTATGACAAATAAATGCACCTATTTGCCAGGGGAAGATGTTTTGCCAAAAGATTCTCTATGCTATCAGAAATTTATGGTGCTGAATGAACTTAATAATCTTAAGATTGATGGGCGCAAAGTTCCTGTTGAAGTAAAACAGGGAATTTATCATGAATTATTTGAAAAGAAAAAGAAAGTGCGAAGAAAGGATATTGAAGAATATCTTATAAGTAATAATTATCTGGCTGAGGGTTCGACAGAACTGATAAGCGGAATTGATGAGCAAGTGCATTCCTGTCTGTCATCTTATTATGCATTTCGAAATCTTCTGAGCAGAGAAATTTTATCTGAAAATGATGTAGAAAAAATTATAGAGAGGGCTTCTTATGCAGAAGATAAGAGTCGTGTAAAAAAATGGCTTAGAAAAGAATATCCTGATCTTTCACAGGATGATGTTCACTACATCACTAAAATCAAAATTAAAGAGTTTGGAAAATTATCCAGAACATTTTTAACAGAATTAAAAGGATGCAATAAGCAGGATGGAGAAATGACAACGATTCTGCGGATAATGTGGGAAACCAATGATAATTTAATGGAAATACTTTCGGATAAATATACATTTCGGAAAGCTGTGGAGATATTCACACAGGAATATTACACTGGGAAAAACCAGAGTTTAAAAGAACGTCTTGATGAAATGCATGTTTCCAATTCAGTGAGGCGTCCAATTTACAGAACTCTTGCTGTTGTAAAAGATATTGAAAAGGCATTTGGAAAGCCAGATAAGATATTTGTAGAAATGACGCGTGGCGGATGGGCTGATCAGAAAGGAAAGAGAACAAAAAGCAGAAAACAGCAGATTCTTGAGCTTTACACTAAATGTAGAGAAGAAGATGTACGGGATTTGAAACAACAATTAGAATCTATGGGAGAGCGTGTGGACAGTCGTCTGCAGGGCGAGCATCTGTTTCTGTACTTTATGCAGTTTGGAAAATGTGCATACAGTGGAATGCCTATAGAATTGGAAAAGCTTATGTCTGGCTCAAAAGAATACGACATAGATCACATATATCCTCAGGCATATGTGAAGGATGACAGTATTATTAATAACAAAGTATTGGTATTATCAAAGATAAATGGAACAAAAGGTAATGTATACCCTATTAGTCCTGAAATTCGTAATAGAATGCAGGGACAATGGAATTGGTGGCATCATATTGGAGTGATCAGTGATGAAAAATATAAGCGCCTTATCAGGTCAACACCGTTTACAGATGATGAAAAATATGGATTTATCAATCGACAGCTTACAGAGACATCTCAATCTACAAAGTTAATAGCAGGCTTGTTGAAGGAAAGATTTCCGAATATAGACATTGTTTATGTAAAGGCAGGACTTGTTTCTGATTTTCGACACGAATTTGATTTGCCAAAGTCCAGAACTTATAATGACCTGCATCATGCAGTGGATGCATATTTGAACATTGTGGCAGGAAATGTTTATAACATGCGATTTTCAAAGAGATGGTTTAGCGTTGACTCAGAATATAGTATAAAAACTAAAACAGTTTTTTCACATCCGGTGAATTGTCAGGGAATCTTGGTTTGGGATGGAGCGTCGATGCTTGCAAAGGTCAAGAAAATCGCGAAGAAGAACACAGCACATTTTGTGAAGTTTGCTACGTTTAAAACAGGAGGATTGTTTGACCAGAATCCAGTTAAGAAAGGAACCGGCTTGATTCCTTTAAAGGCAGGATTGCCTACTGAAAAATATGGTGGATATAATAAAGCTGGTATAATGTTTTTGATGCCTGTCAAATATAAAATCAGGAAAAAATGTGCAATTATAATTATGCCGGTAGAATTGCTTCATGGAAAACATTTTTTAGAAGATGAAACATTTGCCAAAGAATATACGTTTAACAGATTAGAAAGTATTTTAGGCAAGAAGGTAGATGAAATTTCATTTCCGCTGGGTATGCGTCCATGGAAGATTAATACGATGCTATCGTTAGATGGATTCAGAGTATGTATTACTGGAACTGGAGGCAAAGGAAAATGTCTGGTGGCACAGTCGGTAATGCAGTTTTCTTCAGAGAATTGTTGGAAAGGCTATATGAAGAAGCTGGAAAAATTTATTGAAAAATTTAAGAAGAATTCCGATTTTATATATGATAAAGAATATGATAAGGTATCTATAGAGGAAAATCAAAAACTTTATGAACTGTATATTGAAAAATTACAGAGTACAATTTATAGTAAGCGCGTAAATTCACCAGTACAAATTCTCATGGATGGACAGGAACAGTTTGGAAAATTGAATATTAAAGAACAATGTGTGGTTCTGATGAATATTCAAACAGTATTTGGTCGTATGACAAGTGGCTGTGATTTGTCATTGATTGGTGGTTCGCCTAATAGCGGTGCAACAGTTAATTTCAGTTCAACAATATCAAATTGGAGAAAAAATTATTCAGATGTCAGAATCATTGATCAGTCACCATCCGGAATATGGGAAAAGCGTTCAGAAAATATATTGGAGTTATTATGAGCTGGAGAATTGTAGTAATTGAAAATCAGGCAAAACTGGATTATAAAATGGGATATATGGTCGTTAGGGGATTAGAAACCAAAAGGGTTTTACTTGATGAAATTGGAATTCTTCTAATAGAGAATCCTGCAGTTTCATTAACTGGGATTTTGATTGAAGCATTAACAGAGAAAAAAATCAAAGTTATTTTCTGCGATCGGAAACGAAATCCAGTAGCTGAGTTGATGCCTCATCATGGATGTCATGACAGTGCAGCAAAAATACGAACGCAAATTATTTGGGAACAGAACATTAAAGATATTATCTGGAGAGATATTGTCAGTGAAAAGATTCGCAAGCAGTCAGAGTTTCTGGTGGAAATTGGAAAAATACAACAGGCAGGTATGTTGTCAGAATACGTGAAACAAGTAGAACTGGCAGATGCGACTAATCGTGAGGGACATGCTGCAAAGGTATATTTTAATGCACTGTTTGGTATGGATTTTACCAGAAGTGCAGATATACCTGTAAATGCTGCACTTAACTATGGATATAGTTTAGTTCTATCGGCTATTAATCGGGAAGTCAGTGCAAATGGATATTTGACACAGCTTGGAATATTCCATAACAACATGTTTAATCATTACAATCTCTCCTGTGATTTTATGGAGCCATTTCGTATTCTGGTAGACCGTATGGTGTATAGTATGCAGCCAACAAAATTTGAACAGGATGAAAAACATTTTATGTGGACTCTATTGGACCAGAAAGTTATGATTGACGGTCAGAATCAATTTGTAATGAATGCTATTAAAATATACACCAAAAGTGTTTTAGATGCGATTGACGACAAAGATTCTGCGGAAATTAAATTTTATAGTATAGTGTGACTTGTTTTGGAGAAGGAGATATGAGTGGGTTTCGGTTTATGAGAATGATAGTTTTCTTTGATCTTCCAACACTGACCAATGAGGATAAACGTAATTATAGGAAGTTCCGCAAGGTTTTGATCAAAAATGGTTTTATTATGCTACAGGAATCTGTTTACTGTAAAATGATGACCAGTCCATCTATGGAAAAATCTATGAAAAATATGGTACATAATAATAAGCCACCTAAGGGATTGATTCAGACAATAACTATTACGGAGAAACAATTTGTAAAAATGGATTATATAGTGGGGGAATATACCAGTGATATCATAGATTCGGAAGAGAGGCTGATTATATTATGAAAATAATTTTATCGGAGATTGATCATATATTTGATTGTGCAGGTGGCCGATGCTGTAGCATAGTTATTGAAAATCAAAAATTATTTTATAGTGTGATTCGAGATATTTTTAATCAGGTTCAAGGAGAAGAAGGAAGAAGTGTGCTGTCAGAAGATAATAAGGTTCTGCCTATGGCAAAACATATTGAACTGATTACAAGGTTTGTACCATTTGATATGAATCAGAAAAATCTTATTACCAAAATGACAACAAGAATGCAGAATATTGCGCTAGATGAGAGTCATTATCTGGAAACAAAGGAAATGATTGGAAAATGGGAGCAATACCTCATAAAATTATCATTGGATCTGGTTGGAGCTTTTGAATTTTCAAAAATATCAATTGAGACATTAATTAAAGCTGCGGGAATTCGTGTAGACGATGATTATGACAACCTGGGAGAACAACTGTTGGATTATTTTGAATTAGTTCAGGAATATGATGGAAAAAAATTATTCATTCTGGTAAATTTGCGGAGTTATCTTTCAGATGCAGAGATGAATTTATTTCTGCAGAATATAGTAGAAAGAGATATACAGATATTGATACTGGAAAGCAGCGAACATCCAATTCTTGAATGGGAGTGCAGACATATTGTGGATGCAGATTTCTGCATTTTATGTTAATATAGAGGAGTAAATATAACTTGCGAAATTACACAAGTGATTCGCAGATCATTTATTTCAAACATTTGAGGTTTGAGAGTAGTGCAAATTCGTAGGGGAATCAAACTGATATACGATAGATAAGATACCGGTGACGTTTGAGAGTAGTGTAAATTCGTAGGGGAATCAAACACACGATGCAAATGAAGTTTACCTGACCGGTTTGAGAGTAGTGTAAATTCGTAGGGGAATCAAACTTCTGGGAGGGCGAATGGGCTGACGGGAAGTTTGAGAGCAGTGCAAATTCATAGAGAAAATTAGAACAGTAGATTATCTAAATTAAATGATTTTATAAAAAGAAAGCAGGTGAAATGCAATGAACGTTATATGTTTCCATAACCCAGATGAAGAAAATGGCTATTTAAGTAACTGGTATCTTAGTCATTTCACAGTCAATGGAATAGATTTTTCGTCAATGGAGCAGTTTATGATGTATCAGAAGGCATATCGCTTTCATGATGAAGAAATAGCTAATAACATACTTCATACAGATAATGTTGCTGAGATTAAGAAATTAGGTCGTAAAGTACATGCCTATGATGAAAATGTCTGGAATGGCATAAGACAGATTATCGTGTATGAGGGATTAAAAGCGAAATTCAGTCAAAACGCAGATTTAAGACGACAACTTGTTGATACAGGTGATGCTGTGTTAGCTGAATGCGCAGTAAGAGATCAAATCTGGGGAATAGGTTTATCCATGGGAAATCCAAACAGGTTTGAGCGAAGCAAATGGAAAGGCAACAATCTTCTGGGATATGCTTTAATGTTAGTGAGAGAACAGTTATAAATTCTGATTCTAGAGATGGATATTGTTACTTATCCGTGAACTGATACAGGAGGGAACAGATGGTAAAAGCCATAAAAGTAATGTTGATACCAAACAATGTACAGAAAACTAAGATGTTTCAGTACGCAGGTGCTTCAAGATTTGCTTATAACTGGGCTTTGGCCAGGGAAATAGAAAACTATGAAAAAGGTGAAAAATTCATTTCAGATGCAGAACTCAGAAAAGAATTTACAAAGCTTAGACATTCTGATGAATATGCATGGTTACTGAGTATTTCAAATAATGTAACCAAACAGGCAATCAAAGATGCCTGTATTGCTTATAAGAATTTTTTCAAAGGTTTGCAGAAATTCCCAAGATTCAAGTCAAAAAAGAGATCAATGCCGAAGTTCTATCAGGACAACGTTAAGATACGATTCAGTAATACCCACGTTAAATTTGAAGGCTTTTCCTCCAGCAGGAAGGCAAATAAGCAAAAAATGAATTGGGTAAGACTTGCAGAATATGGAAGGATTCCGACAGATGCTAAATATATGAATCCGCGAATATCCTTTGACGGATTGAACTGGTGGATCAGTGTATGTGTAGAATTTCCTGACTGCAGGGAAACACTTAATGATGACGGAGTCGGCATAGATTTGGGAATCAAAGATCTGGCGATCTGTTCTGATGGAACTAAGTATAAGAACATCAATAAGAGTCAGAAAGTAAAGAAACTAGAAAAACAGAAACGCAGATTACAGCGTAGTATCTCTCGTTCTTACGAGAAAAATAAAAAAGGAGAAAGTTACTGTAAAACAAATAATGTAATTAAAAAGGAAAAACTTTTATTAAAACGAAATCACAGATTAACAAATATCCGAAAAAACTATTTGAATCAGACCATATCTGAGATCATAAATCGAAAACCAAGATTTATATGTATTGAAGATCTGAATGTCAGCGGAATGATGAAAAACAGACATTTATCCAAAGCAGTCCAGGAACAGGGATTTTTTTGGTTTAGAAAACAGCTCGAATACAAATGCAGCGATAAAGGGATTCAGCTTATTGTGGCTGATCGGTTTTATCCATCATCAAAGCTTTGCAGCTGTTGTGGAAATATCAAAAAAGCTTTGAAGTTATCTGACAGAGTTTATAGATGTGAGTGTGGGAATATGATTGACAGAGACTTCCAGGCATCTATAAATCTCAAGACTTATGGAGAACAATTTGCAAGCTGACACTGAAACGTTAATGCAAATATGTACGGATACGTTAGTCCGGAATTTACGCCTATGGAGAGTACAAGAACTTGTGAGTAGATTGATATTTATATCATCAAAAGCATACTCGTTGAAGTAGGAATGGAACATAGAAGTTTATAACTTTTTATAAGTTTTCAGTAACGGAACACAAAACAAATGCACCTTGAGTTAGCCAAAACATTGCGAAATTACGACAGAAAAAATTTATCAAAGGACATCCTCACCGGGCTGATTATTATGGCTGTCTCGATCCCGATTTCCATGGGCTATGCCCAGATTGCGGGGCTTCCGGCGGTTTATGGACTGTACGGCTCTGTATTCCCGATCATTTTGTTTGGGCTGTTTTCCACATCACCCCAGTTCATCTTCGGGGTGGATGCAGCACCAGCGGCGTTAGTCGGGGCGGCACTGGTGGAAATGGGAATCCAGAGTGGTTCGAAACAGGCCGTGGCGGTTGTGCCGGTACTCACATTTTTTGTGGCAGTCTGGCTGTTTATATTTGCATTTTTTAAAGCTGGAAAACTGGTAAACTATATTTCCGCACCTGTAATGGGAGGCTTTATCACAGGTATCTGTACCACAATTATTCTCATGCAGGTGCCCAAATTAATGGGCGGAATTGCAGGAACCGGAGAGTTGCCGGAGCTGGCAGAGCATATCTGGGCTGCATTGGGACAGATCAATCTGCCTTCACTGATCTTAGGTCTGGTTTCTCTGGTCATCCTTCTGGTAATGAAAAAAATCATGCCTAAGTTTCCTATGGTAGTAGTTCTGATGGCTGCAGGTGTATTATTATCCTATTTCGTCCCGATTTCCAACTGGGGAATCCGCACACTGGATGCAGTAGAACCGGGGCTGCCTGTATGGAGTATTCCTGACTTCTCTGCCATCGGTCTGAAGGAAGCTGTTATCTACAGTCTGTCCATTGCTGTAGTGATCATGGCGGAAACCTTACTTGGTGAGAACAGCTTTGCACAGAAAAATGGTTACAGGGTAAATGCCAATCAGGAGCTGGTAGCCTTTTCCATGGGAAATCTGGCGGCAGCTTTGACCGGATGCTGTCCGATCAATGGTTCGGTGTCACGTACCGCTATCAGTGAACAGTACCAGGGAAAAACACAGCTGACAGGAATTCTTGCAGGAATTTCCATGATTTTTGTGCTTCTGGGAGCAACCGGGCTGATCGCTTATCTGCCGGTTCCCATGCTGACTGCAATTGTGATATCCTCACTTCTGGGGGCAACGGAATTTGATCTGGCTGTACGTTTGAGGAAAATCAGCAAAAAGGAATGCCTGATCTACTGGGGCGCATTCTGGGGAGTGCTGATGCTTGGCACCATCAATGGAGTATTGATCGGTATTATTCTCTCCTTTGCAGAGATGATCATCCGTACTGCGAAACCGGCACGCTGTTTTCTGGGAGTGCAGCCGGGACACAGGCATTTCGAGGATCTTACGGAAAGCCTGCATAACTGCGAGATTGAGGGCGTGGTGATCTACCGATTCAGCAGCAGCCTGTTTTTTGCAAATATAGATATTTTACAGCAGGATATTGAGAATGTCATTGGACCGGATACCAAAGCAGTAATTCTGGATGCCAGCGGGATTGGCAGTATTGATGTTACGGCTGCGGACAGGCTTGCAATTCTGTACCGTTCTCTGAAGGCAAGAGGAATTCGTTTCTACATAACAGAGCATATCGCTGAGCTGAATGAACAGATGCGTGGACTGGGGCTTGGATTTATGATCGAAGAGGGACGTGTGCGCCGGACCATACATGTTGCATTAAAGGATATGGGAATCCATTATCCTTATCCTTTGAAGGGCAATGTAGATAATGCAGAACGTTCTCCGTTCAGGAAGCGGGTGGACAACAGTGTACAGGAATTTGTCTGGGCTTTTGGTTCTGATTCTGAGGCAGAGATAGAGAAGCAGATTCATCTGCAGATTGAACATTTAAAAGAGAACGGAGATATGCAGGAGCTGCTCCATGGCCAGTGGAATCATATGGACGAACTTGATGCAGATGCATGGATTGAGCATCTGGAAGAGCATATGAAAGAAATTGTAAAGATTTCCGGACAGGATGAACAGGAACTGACTGTACGTTTTGAGAAGCATCGAAAGAAACTCCGGGAACAGATGCTGAAAGAGCATCCGGAGTTGGTGGCGATGTTCGAGGAGCGCAGGCGACTTTTGGATGAGCAGTTAGAGAAAAAATGGCCGGATGTGTATGCACTGGTTTTAAAGCAGCGTGAGAAGGATAACAGGTAAATGAAAAAGTTTAAGTTAAATGTACAGAGATATATCTGCATTTTATTATGCCTTGTTTTATATGTTACTGTGCTTCCCTTTCCTGTATCAGCAGAGAAAGAAAAAACTCGGACAGTCAGAGTAGGCTGGTATGAAGGAATCTATAATACCACAGGATCAGACGGTCAGAGGAGAGGCTACAGCTACGAATACCAACAGGCAGTAGCTGCGCATACCGGTTGGAAATATGAATATGTGGATGGAAGCTGGGCAGAACTGATGAGCATGCTGAAAAAAGGACAGATCGATCTGCTGGGAGGTATCTCCTATGCAGAGGAACGCTCCACTTCCATGCTTTTTTCAGCGTTGCCTATGGGAGAGGATAGATATTATCTGTATGTGAATCCATCCAATACAGACATCTCTGTTTCAAATCTGACTACATTAAATGAGAAGAGGATCGGGATGATGCCGGATACACTTTCTGCCGAAATGTTTCATGAGTGGGAAAAAAGCCATGGAGTAAACATGCAGCAGGTTGATATTATCGATGTAGACGATGTCCGTCAGAAATTGAAAAATCATGAAATTGATGGGTTTGTTTTGAATGAATCTCCACAGTGGGAAAGAGATAACATTTCACCAGCTCTTCTGATCGGCGGCTCCTATAACTATTTTGCAGTCAGCAAAAAACGCCCGGATCTGAAAGAGGAGCTGGATCAGGCAATGCAGAAGATTGAGAGGGAGAATCCTTTTTATACAGACGATCTTTATAAGAGGTATCTCTCCGCAAATTCCCTTGAAACTCTTACGGATGAGGAGCAGAACTGGCTGGAACAGCATGGGGCGGTCAGGATTGGATATCTGAAAAATGATGTGGGTGTCAGCCTTGTGGGTACGGAGTCAGAGAAACCGGTAGGAATTATTAACGATTATATTAGTCTGGCTTCTGGCTGTCTGGGAGAAAAAAACATAGAATTTCAGTTGACAGGCTTTGATTCCCAGGAGGAAGAGCTACAGGCATTAAAGGATAGCAGGATTGATATGATTTTTCATATGAATCAGAATCCATATGAAGCTGAGCAAAACGATGTTATATTGTCAAATACTGTTTTTGAAGTCAATGTTGCAGTACTCACAGGTGTTAAAAAGTTTGATGAAAATAAAGAGAATACAGTAGCAGTGAGAAGGAATAACCTGCTGGGAAAGTGGTATATTTCTTTTAACTATCCTTTCTGGAAAATAAAGGAATATGACTCATCCGATGAGGTTGAGAAGGCAGTTCACAGCGGTGAGGCAGACTGTTTTGTTGTGAAGGCAGGACAGTCATTAAAGACAATGGCAGACAGCAAAATGCGCAGTATTTTTCTTACGAAATCCGGGGATTCCTGCTTTGCAGTCACCAGGGACAATACAACATTAATGAATATCCTGAACAAAACCATTCAGACTCTGCCTGCTTCCAGACTTTCCAGTCAGTTTTGCGTATATGAAAACGAACCGGGAAAGGTCACTCTGGCAGAATACATAAAGGATAACCTGCGAGCAGTTTCTATTGGTTTTGTAAGTACGGTTCTGGTTATTATAATGATTATAGTTTACCTGATGATGAAAGCAAGAAAAGCCCAGATTCAGGCAGAAAAGGCTAATGCCGCCAAATCAGATTTCCTTTTCAATATGTCTCATGATATCCGGACGCCCATGAATGCCCTGCTGGGATACAGTGAGCTGATAAAAAGGGAACTGACAGATCCCAAGCTTCTGGACTATCAGGAGAAGATGGAACAGTCCGGAAATCTGCTGCTGTCTATTATCAACAATGTGCTGGACATGGCACGGATTGAAAGCGGTAAGGTGGAACTGGATGAGGATTATGTGAAGATCAGAGATATTTATCAGGGAATTTACAAAATTTTCCAGGCAGAAGCGGAGAAAAAAGGTATTCACCTTGAGATGGAATACGATGTGCAGCATGAGCACGTAATCTGCGATGGGACAAAGAACAGGGAAATTTTTCTCAATCTGATCAGCAATGCGGTAAAATATACAGCTTCAGGGGGAAGGGTTACCATAAAGATCACAGAACTTGACTGTGACAGGAAAGACTATATGCGGATACGGACTCAGGTAATTGATACAGGTATCGGAATGAGCGAAGAATTCCTTCCATCTCTCTTTGAGGCTTTTGCCAGGGAACGAAATACAACGGCCGGAAAGGTTGCGGGGACAGGTCTGGGAATGCCGATCATAAAGAAATATATTGATATGATGTACGGAACTATTGAAGCAGAAAGTAAGCTGGGGGAAGGAAGTAAATTTACAGTTACTCTGGAATACAGGATTGCTGATAAGAGTTATTATGAACAGGATACGGAAAAATCTATAGATATGGATGAAACAGATAGAATAAGCGGAAAACATATTTTGCTTGCAGAGGATAATGATCTGAATGCGGAAATCGCAGAGTTTATCCTGGAGGATATGGGACTTATGGTTGACCGTGTTGAGGATGGAGTTCAATGCGTGTCAAGGATAGAACAGAAACCGGCAGGAACCTATGATCTGATCCTTATGGACATCCAGATGCCGAACATGGATGGGTATAAAGCAACGGAGGTAATCCGAGGCTTGTCAGATAAGAGCAAAGCAAATATTCCAATCATTGCCATGACTGCCAATGCCTTTGAGGAAGACAGAAAGAAAGCACTGGCAAAAGGAATGAACGGACATATTGCGAAACCTGTGGATATTGAAAAGATGAGAAAGATTCTGCAGAATACTTTTAAGCAATAATGTTCATTATCTCAGAGCGTGTCTGAAAAATCATTTTTTGAGGAAAGCATTTTTGAAACATATTCTGATACATCGACAGACTGGGAAGGGAATATAGAAATTAAATGAAAGAAAAAGAATCAATGACCAGAACAGGAAAAAAGATTGTATGCATATGCATGATACTAAGCCTGATTCTGACCTGCATCCTGTGTGTGACACCCGTCACAGCAAAAGCTGCGGAGGAAGAAACCCCGGAAAGAGTTGTCCGCGTAGGTTCCTTCGAGGACACTTTTAATTATGTCAATGAGAAAGGTGCAAGGAAGGGCTATGGATATGAGCTTCTGGAAACTCTGTCCGGCTATACAGGATGGAAGTTTGAGTATGTCACCTGTGATTGGTCCAACTGTTTTGAAAAGCTTATAAACGGTGAATTTGATATTATGGGTGATATTTCCTACACAGAGGAACGTGCAAAGCAGATGCTGTTTTCCGATGAACCTATGGGCGAGGAGAAATATTATCTGTATGCAGATCTTTCGGATACGGATATTTCAGTTTACAATTTCCAGACGCTGAATGGAAAACGGATCGGTGTGCTGAGAGGAACCCAGCCGGAGGTTATGCTCACAGAATGGGAGCAGAAATATGATCTGAAAACAACGCATGTGAATATAGACAATAATGATGATGTGAACAGAAAGCTGGCAGATCATGAAATCGATGCCTTTGTTTCCCTGGAGGAGTCTTTGTGGGCAGCGCAGGGGATTTCCACAGTTGTAAATGTGGGAAAATCTGGTATCTATTATGCGATTAACAAGGATCATCCAGAGATCAAAGAAGAACTGGATAATGCCATGCGCAGACTGGAGGATGATAATCCATTTTATCTGGCAGATTTATATAAGCAGTATTTTTCCCTGGATTATACACCGATTCTTTCCGGTGAGGAGAAAAAATGGCTGAAAGAGCATGGGGCGATCCGCATCGGATTTCTGAAAGACGATGCAGGAATCAGTACCATAGAGATGCCGGAGGGCAGATTCAGCGGTGCAATGACTGATTATATTCAATATGCAGCAGGCTGTATGGGAAACCAGAAGCTGGACTTTGAACTGACAGAATATAACAGCTACGAGGAGGAGACGAAAGCCCTGCAATCGGATGAAATTGATATGATCTTTCATTTCAGTCAGAATCTGGACACAGCAGAGGAATACCATTTCGCTTTTACCAATACAGCCTGGACCTATAATCTGATGGCTGTCACCAATAAGACATCTTTTAATGAGAATGAATCAAACCGTATTGCAGTTCCAAAGGATGATCTGCCGTTGGAAAAGCATATTGAATATTACTATCCTCAGTGGGAAATCGTAGAGTGCGATTCTGTGGATGATGCGGCAAATCTTGTGATAAAGAAGCATGCAGACGGATTTGTCACAGGAGTTGCTTCTGCATCGGATTACAGTGAAAAATACAATTTATACAGTCTGCCTCTTTCAAACCCTGAGAAGTCTGCTTTTGCAGTAAAAAGCGGCAACCATTACCTGCTGTCCATACTGAATAAGACGATTAAAGCCATGCCCTCCAACATGCTTACAAGTGCCATCGCCATGTATGAGAGTACACCGGGGAAGGTTACTCTGGCAAAATTTGTAAAGGATAATCTGGTTGTAGTTTTACTGTGCAGTGCAGTGGTTATTATGCTGATTCTGATATCAATCCTGGGCTTGCTGCAAAAGGCGCGTCAGGCTGAGACTGTTGCAAAACAGGCGGCAGATGAAACACAACAACTGAACAAAAAGTTGCAAATTGCTGTGGAAAAGGCAGAGAGTGCGAACCTGGCAAAGACCAATTTCCTGAATAATATGTCTCATGATATCCGTACACCTATGAATGTGATCCTGGGATATAACCAGATGCTTGGAAAGAGACTGACAGATCCCAAACTTCTGGATTATCAGGAAAAGATAGAGCAGTCAGGAAATCTGCTTTTGTCGATCATTAACAATGTGCTTGATATGGCGCGGATCGAGAGCGGAAAGGTAGAGCTGAGCGAGGATTATGTAAAAATAAGCAGTATGCTGAGAGAATTTTATGATGTTTTCGGAGAGGAAGCACAGCAGAAGGGGATTACTTTTTTGCATGAGGATAATGTGGTACACCAGTATATTATCTGTGATGGCACCAAGATAAGAGAAATTATGATTAATCTTGTCAGCAATGCGATTAAATATACACCGGATGGTGGTACAGTATCTCTGACAACCACAGAACTTCCGTGCAGCGAAGAAGGATATGTAAGGATTAAAACAGAAGTTACGGATACCGGCATTGGCATGAGCAAAGAATATCTCCCAATTATCTTCGAGTCCTTCAGCCGGGAACGGAATACAACAGCCGGAAAAATAGGCGGAACCGGACTGGGAATGTCTATCGTGAAAAATCTGGTTGATATGATGGGCGGAACCATCGAAGTAGAAAGTGAATCCGGAAAAGGAAGTCGGTTTACTGTTATACTTCAGCACAGGATTGCAGATGCAGGGTGTTATGAGAAAAAATCAGAGAAAACAACAGATGCTTCAAGAGAAATCCTTAAAGGAAAACATGTGCTGCTTGCAGAGGATAATGACCTGAATGCAGAGATTGCAATGGAAATTCTGATGACAGAGGGACTGGTAATTGACAGAGTGGAAGATGGCATTCAGTGTGTCCACAGAATCGAGCAGTCTCCGGCAGGCACCTATGACCTGATTCTTATGGATATCCAGATGCCGAACATGGATGGCTACAGGGCAACTGAGATGATCCGTGGACTGTCAGATAAGAACAAAGCAAATATTCCAATCATTGCCATGACAGCCAATGCCTTCGAAGAAGACAGAAAAAAGGCACTGGCAAAAGGAATGAACGGACATATTGCAAAACCTGTTGATGCAGAAAAAGTTGAGAAGACTATTTGTGGGGTTTTAGACAGGCGGAGCGAACAATAGCATAAAGTATACTTCAGACACGTTGTTACTGTTCACTCCGTGCCCAGTAACATGCTTCGCGATGCACAGAATTTATGCTATTCGCATAAACTCGCGCGGCATGTCTCGGTTTTTCTGTGACCTTCGCTCACAAAAAACACCTCGCGGAATAGTAGCGTGTGAACAGTAGCGACACGTTCTAAAGTGCAGAACAGGTATTCGTTTGTTCTGTACTTTTTTTATATGGGATGATATACTGAAAACATAACCATACTAAAACATATCTCAATTTTTGATAAGCGAAATTTGATTAAAACAGGAGAATATTATGGATCATTTTAAATTGCACTCCGAATACAAACCCACCGGTGACCAGCCTCAGGCAATCGAGAAACTGGTCGAAGGTTTTAAAGAAGGCAACCAGTTCGAGACTTTACTGGGTGTCACAGGCTCCGGCAAGACCTTCACTATGGCGAACGTTATCGCCCGGCTTAATAAACCAACCCTTATCCTTGCCCACAACAAAACTCTCGCGGCACAGCTTTACGGAGAGATGAAGGAATTTTTCCCGGAGAATGCGGTGGAATATTTTGTTTCCTATTATGATTACTATCAGCCGGAGGCCTATGTCCCGTCTTCAGACACCTATATCGCTAAAGACTCCTCCATCAATGACGAAATTGACAAACTCCGTCTCTCTGCCACAGCCGCAATGTCAGAACGGAAAGATGTAGTGGTCATTTCCTCCGTTTCCTGTATCTACGGACTGGGATCCCCTCAGGAATTCTTTGACATGATGATCTCCCTGCGTCCAGGTATGACCAAAGACCGGGATGAGGTAATCCGGGAGCTGATCGACATTCAGTATACCAGAAATGAGATGGACTTCCACCGAAGCACCTTCCGTGTCCGCGGAGATACTCTGGAAATTTTTCCTGCCAACAGCTTCGACACAGCCGTGAGAGTAGAATTTTTCGGAGATGAGATCGACCGTATTTCAGAAATTGATGTACTGACAGGAGAAATCAAATGCCAGCGTTCTCATATCAGCATCTTCCCTGCATCCCACTATGTAGTGCCTGCAGAACAGATCCAGAGAGCAGCGGTAGCAATAGAAGAAGAATTAAAAGAACGCGTAGAGTATTTCAAAAGCGAAGACAAACTTCTGGAAGCTCAGCGAATCTCAGAACGCACCAATTTTGACATTGAAATGATGAAAGAAACAGGATTCTGTTCAGGAATTGAAAATTATTCCAGACATCTGTCAGGATTAAAGCCCGGACAGCCGCCATACACGCTGCTGGACTATTTTGGAGATGACTTCTTACTTATTATAGATGAATCTCATATCACAGTACCTCAGGTAGGAGGAATGTACGCCGGTGACCAGAGCCGTAAGCAGACGCTGGTAGACTACGGCTTTCGACTTCCTTCAGCCAAGGATAACCGTCCCTTAAGCTTCGAAGAATTCGAATCAAAACTGGATCAGGTCATGTTTGTATCTGCCACCCCGGGACAATATGAGTATGATCATGAACTCCTCCGTGCAGAACAGATCATCCGTCCAACCGGACTTCTGGATCCGAAAGTAGAAGTCCGTCCCATTGAAGGACAGATTGACGACTTGATAGGTGAAGTAAACAAAGAAGTGTCAAAGAAACACAAAATCCTGATCACCACCCTCACCAAACGAATGGCAGAAGACCTGACAGAATATATGAAAGAAGTAGGAATCCGGGTCCGCTATCTTCATTCCGATATCGATACCTTAGAGCGTGCCCGCATCATCCGCGATATGCGTCTGGATGTCTTTGATGTACTGGTAGGAATCAACCTCCTCAGGGAAGGCCTGGACATCCCGGAAATCACCCTGGTAGCAATCCTGGATGCAGACAAAGAAGGCTTTCTCCGTTCCGAAACCTCCCTCATCCAGACCATCGGACGAGCTGCTCGAAACAGCGAAGGCCACGTGATCATGTACGCAGACAACATGACCGATTCCATGCACAAAGCCATCACCGAAACCAACCGCCGTCGCACCATCCAGGAAGCCTACAACAAAGAACATGGAATCACTCCCACCACCATCAAAAAAGCAGTCCGCGACCTCATCGCCGTATCCAAAGCAGTAGCCGAAACCGAGGTCCGACTCCAGAAAGACCCAGAGTCCATGACCCGCAAAGAACTCACCAAACTCATTGCCCAGGTAGAAAAACAAATGCGCGCCGCAGCCGCAGACCTCAACTTCGAACAGGCCGCCGAACTCCGCGATAAAATGATCGACCTGAAAAAGAATCTGGATACTTTAGACAAATAATTCTACACCGAGTTTTAGAAGAGGCGATTCGCCTCCCAGGAGAGAGCCCCGCCTATATGATCGTCCTGAATAGCCAGCGGGGAGAAAGTATTGATATTGTGTGCATTTGCAGGATGCTTAGAGATATTTAGTCCGCAGATTTCTGCAGACTTAGTATCTCTTAGCGTCCGAAACCGCACACAATATCAATACTTTCTCCCCGCGTCCCTTTCTATAACATAATCTTAATAATTCCCATTGTTCATAAAATAACAAAAAATTCACAAAATAATATTGACAAACCAAATCAAGAGTGCTATCTTATGAGCATAAGGTGTTAGCACTCCTAAAACATGAGTGCTAACAAACCAAAAACAAAGGCAGTAAAGGAGTGGAACTTCATGGATCAGGAATTAGATGATCGTAAAAAGAAAATACTAAAAGCCATCATCAAAACCTACATGGAAACAGGCGAACCGGTGGGTTCCCGGACCATTTCCAAGTTTGCAGATTTAAATGTAAGCTCTGCCACCATCCGGAATGAGATGTCAGACCTGACAGATATGGGATATATCGTACAGCCCCACACCTCAGCCGGAAGAATTCCTTCTGATAAAGGTTATCGCCTCTATGTAGACGAGCTGATGAAAGAAAAGGAATCAGAGGTTCAGGAAATCAAAGATCTCATGATAGAGAAAACCGATAAACTGGATAAAATGCTGAAACAGGTGGCAAAGGTACTTGCCTCCAATACCAACTATGCAACAATGATCTCTGTTCCACAGTACAGCGGAAGCAAGATTAAATTCATCCAGCTTTCCCGAGTGACACCACTTCAGCTTGTGGCAGTAGTAGTGAGTGATAACAATGTCATCCGAAACCAGATCATCAATCTGGATGAGGAGATGGACGATCAGACAATCCTGAAATTAAATCTTCTTCTTAACACCAACTTAAATGGTGTGCCTATTCAGGACATCAACCTGGGAATGATCGCCCGCCTGAAAGAACAGGCAGGTGTACATGGCTCTGTGGTTGGCACAGTCCTTGATGCAGTGGCAGACACCATCCAGGTAGACGAAGATGATATGCAGATATATACTTCAGGAGCAACCAACATTTTCAAGTATCCGGAGCTTGCAGACACAAGCAAAGCGAGCGAACTGATTTCAGCATTTGAAGAGAAGCAGGATCTGGTAGACCTGGTGAAAGAGAGAATGTCTGATACCGAGAACACAGGAATTCAGGTGTACATTGGTGATGAGATGCCGGTGCAGACCATGAAAGACTGCAGTGTGGTCACAGCCACTTACGAACTTGGAGAAGGAATGCATGGTACCATCGGTATCATCGGTCCCAAGCGTATGGATTATGCAAATGTAGTTGACAGCCTGAAGGCTTTGAAAGTCCAGCTGGACGAACTGATTAAGAAAGAGAGTTAGAAAGGCGGTAATAGAGAGTGTCAGAAGAAACAAAGAACACAGCTCAGGAAGAAGAGACAACAGAGACTCCGGTAACAGAAGAAACTGTTGAGAATGAACCTGAGGTTGTAGAGAACGGTGAAGCAGAAACAGAGGAAATCCCGGTAGAGGACGGAGACGAGGAAGCTTCCCAGGATGACAAGAAAGACAGCAAATCAAAAACTTCTTTCTTCGGCAAGAAGAAAAAAGAAAAAGATAAATTTGAACAGCAGATTGAAGAACTTACAGACAGACTGAAACGAAACATGGCTGAATTCGATAACTTCCGTAAGAGAACGGAAAAAGAGAAATCCAGTATGTATATCATCGGAGCCAAGGATATTGTTGAGAAGATGCTTCCGGTTGTGGATAACTTCGAGAGAGGTCTTGCACAGGCACCTGAAGGAGATTCTTTTGCAGATGGCATGAAGATGATTTACAAACAGCTGATTACAACATTAGATGAGCTGGGCGTGAAACCGATTGAAGCAGTTGGTAAGGAATTTGATCCGAACTTCCACAATGCAGTGATGCATGTGGAGGACGAAGAAGCTGGTGAGAATATTGTGGTAGAAGAATTCCAGAAGGGTTACACCTACAAGGATTTCGTAGTCCGCCACAGTATGGTAAAAGTAGCCAACTAATTTACATGAAAATATAGAATATATCAAATCTAGTTGAAAATAAACAGGAGGAACAAGATTATGGGAAAAATCATTGGTATTGACTTAGGTACAACAAATAGCTGTGTAGCCGTAATGGAAGGTGGACAGCCAACAGTTATCGCTAATACAGAAGGCGCAAGAACAACACCATCAGTTGTCGCTTTCACAAAAACAGGAGAACGTCTTGTAGGTGAACCTGCAAAACGTCAGGCAGTAACAAACGCAGAGAGAACAATCTCTTCCATTAAAAGAGAGATGGGTACTGACTACCGTGTAACAATCGACGACAAGAAATATTCCCCACAGGAAATTTCTGCTATGATCCTTCAGAAACTGAAAAAAGATGCAGAAGGATACCTTGGTGAGAAAGTTACAGAAGCAGTTATCACAGTTCCTGCATATTTCAATGATGCTCAGCGTCAGGCAACAAAAGATGCCGGTAAGATTGCCGGTCTTGATGTAAAACGTATTATCAACGAGCCAACAGCAGCAGCTCTTGCATATGGCCTTGACAATGAAAAAGAACAGAAAATCATGGTATACGATTTAGGTGGCGGTACATTCGACGTATCTGTAATCGAAATCGGTGATGGTGTTATCGAAGTTCTTTCCACAGCAGGTAACAACCGCCTTGGTGGTGATGACTTCGACCAGAAAGTTACAGATTACATGCTTGCAGAGTTCAAGAAAGCAGAAGGCGTTGACTTAAGCAATGATAAGATGGCACTTCAGAGATTAAAAGAAGCTGCAGAGAAAGCAAAGAAAGAGCTTTCTTCCGCAACAACTACAAACATCAACCTGCCATTCATCACAGCTACAGCAGAAGGCCCGAAACACTTCGACATGAACCTTACAAGAGCTAAATTCGATGAATTAACACATGACTTAGTAGAAATGACAGCAGAACCGGTACGTCGTGCACTTTCAGATGCAGGTATCACAGCATCTGAACTTGGCCAGGTACTTCTGGTTGGTGGATCTTCCCGTATCCCGGCTGTACAGGATAAAGTAAGACAGTTAACAGGCAAAGAGCCAAGCAAGAACCTGAACCCGGATGAGTGTGTAGCACTTGGTGCTTCTATCCAGGGTGGTAAACTTGCAGGTGATGCAGGTGCAGGCGATATCCTTCTTCTGGATGTTACTCCACTGTCACTGTCCATCGAGACAATGGGTGGTATTGCAACAAGACTGATCGAGAGAAATACGACTATTCCTACAAGAAAGAGTCAGATCTTCTCAACAGCAGCAGACAACCAGACAGCAGTAGATATCAACGTTGTACAGGGTGAGCGTCAGTTTGCAAAAGATAACAAATCCCTTGGACAGTTCCGTCTGGACGGAATCCCGCCAGCACGTCGTGGCGTTCCGCAGATCGAAGTTACATTTGATATTGATGCAAACGGTATCGTAAATGTATCCGCTAAGGATCTTGGAACAGGTAAAGAACAGCACATTACAATCACAGCTGGTTCTAACATGTCTGATTCCGATATCGACAAAGCAGTAAAAGAAGCTGCTGAGTTCGAAGCACAGGATAAGAAACGTAAAGAAGCAATCGATACAAGAAACAATGCTGATTCCATGGTATTCCAGGTTGAGAATGCACTGAAAGAGGCCGGAGACAAGATCGATGCTAATGATAAAGCTGCTGTAGAAGCTGACCTGAATGCGCTGAAAGACTTACTGTCCCAGACTACAAATGCAGAAGAGATGACAGATTCTCAGGTAGCTGATATCAAAGCTGCTCAGGAGAAGATGATGGAAAGTGCTCAGAAACTGTTCGCTAAGATGTATGAGCAGACACAGCAGGCAGGCGGCCAGGCAGGACCGGACATGAACATGGGTGGCGGTGCAGCAGGCAGCACAGATGCAGGAAACAACGATGATGTTGTAGATGCTGATTACAAAGAAGTATAATGTGACATTTCTGTAAAAGCAGAGATTTGCAACGGAAATATCAATAATAACTGTTCAGTGGGAGAGTCTCTCTCACTGAATAGTTGTGTTATAAATAAAACGGGTATAGGATTAAAATCATGGCTGATAAGAGAGATTATTATGAAGTCTTAGGCGTGGACAAAAGCGCCGATGACGCAACACTTAAAAAAGCATATCGTAAGCTGGCCAAGAAGTATCACCCGGATGTAAATCCAGGAGATAAAGAGGCTGAGGCGAAATTTAAAGAGGCAACAGAGGCTTACACCATCTTAAGCGATCCGGAGAAGAGAAAACAGTATGACCAGTTTGGGCATGCGGCTTTTGAAAACGGTGGCGGAGGTGCCGGCGGCGGCTTCGGAGGTTTTGATTTTAACGGTGCTGATATGGGTGATATCTTCGGCGATATTTTCGGTGATTTATTTGGCGGCGGCAGCAGAAGCAGACGTGCCAATAACGGTCCGATGAAAGGCGCAAACCTTCGTGCACGCGTAAATATTACTTTTGAAGAAGCTGTCTTTGGCTGTGAAAAAGAACTGGAGATCGTACTGAAGGACGAATGTACCACTTGCCATGGAACAGGTGCGAAACCAGGTACTTCACCGACAACCTGTCCGAAATGTAACGGTGAAGGTCAGGTCGTATATACACAGCAGTCCATGTTCGGAATGGTGCGTAATGTACAGACTTGTCCAGACTGTCATGGAACAGGTAAGATCATTAAAGATAAATGTAGTGCATGTCGCGGAACAGGATATACCTCTTCCAGAAAGAAGATTCAGGTATCTGTACCTGCTGGTATTGACAATGGTCAGAGTATTCGTATCCGTGAGAAGGGTGAACCGGGTACAAACGGAGGACCGAGAGGTGATCTTCTTGTAGAAGTAAATGTTGCACGTCATCCGATTTTCCAGAGACAGGATATGAATATTTTCTCCACTGCGCCTCTTACATATGCACAGGCGGCACTGGGTGGTACTGTCCGTATCAACACAGTGGATGGAGATGTGGAATATGAAGTGAAGCCGGGAACTCAGACAGATACAAGAATCCGTCTGAAGGGAAAAGGTGTTCCATCCTTAAGAAACAAGAACGTACGTGGAGATCATTATGTGACATTCGTTGTACAGGTTCCGACCAATCTCAACGAAGAAGCAAAAGAAGCGCTGCGTAAATTCGATGCGGCATGTGGCAACCGCCCGAAGGAGTCTTCCGAAGGGACCGAGAAATCCGAAAAGAAGAAAAAGAGTTTCATGGATAAATTAAAAGAGACTTTTGAGGACTGATTTTCAGAGATTTGAAAATTGGATTTTAAAAGAAAAATGAAAGAAAATTAAAGAAAAGAGGGCAAACCTCTTTTCTTTTTTTGCGTGGTCGTGTATATTGAAAGATAACGGCAAAAAAAACAGAAGAAAATAATGTATGACCATGTAGTGTACCAACAAGTTGCATGGACAGGGATTCCTGAGAAATGGAGAGGTATTTGACTAAAAAAGAAAAAATTCGGTTTTTTCGGGAGAAATATCTCCCGTTGTGGTCAATCTTGCCACTGATAAGTATTTTTGTGCTGAATTGTCTGATTTACTGGGGCAGTGGCATATTGACAGCGAACAGATATCATTTTGATTTTACCACATCACTGGACAGGGCAGTGCCATTGATTCCGCAGTTTATCTGGATCTATGTGCTGGCATTTCCTTTCTGGGCGGTGAATTATATTCTGGCGTCACAGAGAGGAAAGGACGTTTTTTACCGGTTTGTAGCGACAGATCTGACAGTACATTTTGCCTGTTTTGTGTTTTTTCTGATTTTGCCGACTACAAATATAAGACCTGAGATTGTGGGAAATACCTGGTCTGAACAGTTGCTTAAGTTTGTTTACATGATGGATGGGGCAAGTACTCCTTCAAATTTATTCCCATCGATTCACTGTTATGTAAGCTGGCTGAGCTGGCGGGGAGTCAGAAAATCAGAGAAGATACCGAAGTGGTATCAGTATTTTTCACTGATATTTGCAATACTGATCATTATTTCCACGCAGGTACTTAAGCAGCATTATCTGGTGGATGCAATCGCCGGAGTAGGACTGGTGGAACTGTCGTGGAGATTTTACAGCAATGGAAATCACCATGATATTTTCAGAAAGTTTTTTGAAAAGATTTCTGGTACATTGTTTTCGAAATAACTATACCACTTACTTGTCTGTGCGATTTAAGATATAAAGTGGTATGCGAACCGTAAGGATAAATGTTAATTATACAAAATAATTAAGAATGGAGAATAATATATGAAGTGGAACCGTTTTACAGTAAAAACGAAAACAGAAGCAGAAGATATCGTAATCAGCACACTGGCAGAGGTTGGAATCGAAGGTGTAGAGATTCAGGACAAGCAGCCACTGACAGAGGAAGATAAAGCTCAGATGTTTGTAGACATTATGCCGGAAGGTCCTGCAGATGACGGTGTTGCATATCTGAATTTCTATCTGGAGGAAGATGCTGATAAAGATGCGATTCTTAAGGATGTGCGTGAAGCACTGGATGATTTAAGAAATTTCATGGATATCGGAGAAGCAACGATCGAAGAGTCCCAGACAGAGGATAAGGACTGGATCAACAACTGGAAACAGTATTTCCATCAGTTCTATGTAGATGATATTCTTATTGTTCCATCCTGGGAAGAAGTAAAAGAAGAGGACAAGGACAAAATGATCCTGCATATCGATCCGGGTACAGCTTTCGGAACAGGGATGCATGAGACTACACAGCTTGTGATCCGCCAGTTAAAGAAATATGTGACACCGGATACAGAGATGCTGGATGTCGGAACCGGAAGCGGCATTCTTGGTATCGTTGCGCTCAAACTCGGGGCAAAACATGTGCTGGGAACAGACCTGGATCCATGTGCAGTTCCGGCAGTTGCAGAGAATAAAGAAGCAAACCAGATCGCAGATGAGACTTTTGACATGGTTATTGGAAATATTATCGATGACAAAGCAATCCAGGATCAGGCAGGCTATGAAAAATATGATATTGTCACAGCAAATATTCTTGCAGATGTTCTGATTCCGCTGACACCGGTGATTGTTAATCAGATGAAGAAAGGTGCTTACTACATTACTTCCGGTATTCTTGATGTGAAAGAAGAGGTAGTAGTGGAAGCTGTGAAGGCAGCAGGACTGACGGTTGTAGAGGTAACACATCAGGGCGAATGGGTTTCTGTCACAGCAAGAAAGGACTGATCTTATGCAGCGTTTTTTTGTGGAACCTTATCAGATCGAGGAAGAAACGCATCGTATTCATATCAATGGAACAGATGTGAATCATATTAAAAACGTGCTTCGTATGAAATGTGGGGAGGATGTCTGGATCAGCGATGGCGGCAATAAGGAGTTTCATTGTCAGATAGAAGAACTGAGAGAGGATGAAGTTTTACTTCATATTCTTTATGCACAGGAACCGGAATATGAACTTCCAAACAAGATTTATCTTTTTCAGGGACTTCCAAAAGCAGATAAGATGGAACTCATTATTCAGAAAGCAGTGGAGCTGGGGGCTTTCTCAGTGATTCCTGTAGAGACAAAGCGATGTGTAGTGAAGCTGGATGCGAAGAAAGCGGCGAAGAAGGTAGCCCGCTGGCAGCAGATCGCAGAGAGCGCGGCAAAACAGTCAAAGCGAATGCTGATCCCCGAGATTCACGAAGTTATGACTTATAAAGAGGCGCTGGCATTTGCCGGACATTTAGACGTGAAGCTGATTCCATACGAGCTTGCAAAGGGAATGAAAGAAACCAGAGAAATCCTGAACGAGCTCAGACCGGGACAGTCTATCGGCATTTTCATCGGGCCGGAAGGTGGATTTGAGGAAGAAGAAGTGTCAAAGGCACTGGAGGCAGGAGCACATGCCATTACACTTGGAAGGCGCATCCTCAGAACAGAGACAGCAGGACTTGCGATTTTGTCTGTACTGATGTTTCAGTTGGAGAATGAGTAAGTTATAATAAGAAACAGTTGAAAATGAAAACCTGCGGTTTTTCTTAGATAATATTAATTGTTACCGGGAACAGTAATATGAAGTTGTATGATCAGGGAAAAGTTCAGGTATTATGGTGTTACTGAGAATAGTAATATCAGGATAATATATAGAAACAAGAGAGAGTAAAAATGGAAGCATATTTTGATAATTCAGCTACGACCCGCTGCTTTGAAGAAGTAAAGGATATCGTGGTTAAGACGATGATGGAAGATTTCGGAAATCCATCTGCCATGCACCAGAAGGGTGTCGATGCGGAAGGGTATGTCAAAGAATCTGCCAGAATTTTGTCACAGATACTGAAAGTAACAGAGAAAGAAATCTTGTTTACTTCCGGTGGAACAGAGTCTAATAATCTGGCACTGATTGGTGGCGCGCTTGCAAATAAGAGAAGTGGAAATCACATCATCACGACTGCTGTAGAGCATGCAGCAGTCAGTCAGCCGATTGCTTTTCTTAAGGAACAAGGATTTGAAGTGACGATTCTTCCGGTGGATGAGCGCGGAGTTGTAAAACTTGACGCACTTGAAAAGGCATTAAGACCGGATACGATCTTAGTATCTACAATGATGGTAAACAATGAGACCGGAGCAGTGATGCCCGTAGAAAAAATCGGTGCTATGGTTCAGGAGAAGAGCCCGAAAGCATTGTATCATGTAGATGCAATTCAGGCATTTGGCAAATATCGGATCTATCCGAAGAAATGGGGAATCCATCTTCTTTCTGTCAGCGGACATAAGATCCACGGACCAAAAGGTGTCGGATTTCTTTACATTAACAGTAAAGCAAAGGTGCAGCCATTGATTCTGGGCGGCGGACAGCAGAATGGAATGCGCTCCGGAACTGACAATGTGCCGGGAATCGCAGGTCTAGGCGTGGCATCGAAGATGATGTATCAGAATTTTGATGAAAAGATAGAACATCTTTATCAGCTGAAAGAACGTATGGCAAAGGGGCTTTTTAAAATAGATGACGTAGTGATTAATGGAATGCCTGTCAGAGAAGGTGCGCCTCATATCCTGAGTGTAAGTTTTCTGGGAATCAGAAGTGAGGTATTGCTTCATACATTGGAGGACAGAAATATCTTTGTATCTGCGGGAAGCGCATGCTCCAGCCATAAGAGAAAACCAAGCGCCACGCTTTCTGCCATGGGAATGAGCAATGCACAGATTGAGAATACTGTGCGTATCAGCTTCTCAGAGGAGAATACATTTGAAGAGGTTGATTACTGCCTGGAGGTATTAAATGAAGTGCTTCCAATGTTGAAACGATACGCCCGCAGATAACAGATCAACAGATTGACGGCAGGATATTAGTGGACAATAATGCATCGCTGCCTGGCGAAACCCAGAAAGTGACAGGATATGCATGCTGCTGCAGATACATTGCAATGCAGACAATGTGTAATTAAGATGATAGAAAGAACAAAAGGAGAATAGAATGATATTTCACGCATTTTTAATAAAATACGCAGAAATCGCTATCAAGGGTAAGAACAGATATATTTTTGAAGACGCCCTTGTAAAGCAGATGAACATTGCACTTTCCAAAATTGAGGGAGAGTTTGAAGTAAAGAAAGAACAGGGAAGAATCTATGTGTTCTGCCCGGAACAGTATGATTATGATGAGACGGTAGATGCGTTACAGCATGTATTTGGTATTGTCGGAATTTGCCCGGTAGTGATCTATGAGGAGCAGGGATTTGAGCAGATGGCAAAGGATGTTGTTTCTTACATGAAGAACTGCCATCCAAATTACAATGGAAGCTTCAAAGTATATACAAGAAGAGCAAAGAAGTCCTATCCAATCACATCTATGGAAGTCAGTGCAGAACTTGGCGGACGTATTCTGGATGAATTCCCGGATGCAAGCGTAGACGTACATGATCCGGAGCTTACTCTTTCTGTAGAAATCCGTGACAAGATTTATGTATATTCCCAGACGATCAAGGGAGCAGGCGGAATGCCAATCGGAACAAACGGAAAAGCTATGCTTCTTCTCTCTGGCGGTATCGACAGCCCGGTAGCCGGTTATATGATCGCAAAACGTGGTGTTAAGATTGATGCGGTATATTTCCATGCGCCGCCTTACACAAGTGAAAGAGCAAAACAGAAAGTCGTAGATCTGGCAAAACAGGTAGCAAAATACAGTGGACCGATTCGTCTCCATGTAGTAAACTTTACAGATATCCAGCTTTACATTTATGATCAGTGTCCACATGATGAGCTGACTATCATTATGCGTCGCTATATGATGCGTATTGCAGAGCATTTTGCAAAACAGAGCAAATGCCTTGGTCTGATCACAGGCGAGAGTATCGGACAGGTTGCAAGCCAGACATTACAGAGTCTTGCCGCTACCAATGAAGTCTGCACACTTCCTGTATACCGCCCGGTTATCGGCTTTGACAAGCAGGAAATTGTAGAGAGATCATGGGAAATCGGAACTTACGAGACGTCTATCCAGCCATTTGAAGACTGCTGTACGATCTTTGTGGCAAAACATCCGGTTACAAAGCCAAACCTGAATGTGATCCATCGTTCAGAAACAAAACTGGAAGAGAAGATTGATGAGCTGATGAAAACAGCGCTGGAGACAGTTGAGATTATTGAGATTGACTAAAAGAAAAGAGGAACTGTAAACCAGTTCCTCAATGACTGCGAAAAAATTATTCTGTAACGTATTTGCTAACGATTGCCATAACGGTATCAAGAGCAGCACCATCAGCGTGGATGTTTAAGTCGATCGGTTTGGATAAATCAAGGCTGAAAATACCCATGATAGATTTTGCGTCGATTACATATCTTCCAGATACTAAATCGAAATCGCAGTCGAATTTGCTGATTTCATTAACGAATGCTTTCACTTTATCGATAGAGTTCAGTGAAATTTTACATGTTTTCATTATGAGAACCTCCCTTAATAATAGTTATTTGCTGACCTGATAGCCTGTCAGCTTACAGTTTTCATCTTAACGGCAGTATTGCAAAAAGTCAAGGTGAAAACGGATAAAATTTCCAGAAAGATTTAGTGAAAATGTATAACAATGACGAAAGTTCCGATAGTTTTGTAAAAAATGAACAATATTGTACGGAAACAGGCGTTTATTCTGCAAACAAAATTCATTGAAAAGTAGCTTTGACAATGAGTTTTTGGTTACTGTTCACACATCACTATCCCGCGAGGTGTTTTGGCATGAATATGCCAAAATCCCGAGACATACAAGCCAAAATTCCATTGCCGCAGGCAATCTGGAATGAATTTTGGCTACGTTACTGAGAACGGAGTGAGCAGTAACAGTTTTTGACTTGCATATCTCAGAATAGCAGAATGCGGAATAGTCATAAAGTTACAAGGAATTACAAATTTAGATAAGAAACAGGAGGAAAGAATGGGAATAAAAGTTGCACTTCACAACTTAGGCTGTAAGGTAAATGCCTATGAAGTAGAAGCAATGCAGCAGCTTCTGGAAGAAGCGGGATACGAGATCGTACCGTTTGAGCCGGGAGCTGATGTTTATCTGATCAATACATGTACAGTCACTAATATCGCAGACCGTAAGTCCAGACAGATGCTGCATAAAGCAAAGAAAATGAATCCGGATGCGATTGTAGTGGCAACGGGATGTTATGTTCAGACAGATGAGGGAAAACTGGATAAGGATGAGGCGGTAGATCTGATCCTTGGAAATAACCAGAAGGGAAATATTGTCCAGGTGCTGCAGGAATATGAACAGCAGCACACCAAGCAGAAGCATGTATTAAATATCAATCAGACAAAAGAATATGAAGAACTGGCGATCAATCACACAGCAGAGCATGTGCGTGCATATATTAAAGTTCAGGACGGCTGTAATCAGTTCTGTACCTACTGTATCATCCCGTATGCAAGAGGTCGTGTAAGAAGTCGTAAAATTGCACAGGTAATGGATGAAGTCCGTGCACTTGCTGCCAAGGGATATAAAGAAGTGGTACTCACAGGAATTCACTTAAGTTCATATGGAGTAGATTTCCCGGAAGAAGAAAGAGAAACACTGCTTTCACTGATCCAGTCTGTACATGAGGTAGAAGGAGTCGAGAGAATCCGTCTGGGCTCTCTGGAGCCGAGAATCATTACGGAGGAATTTGCCAGAACGATTTCTTCTATGCCAAAGATGTGCCCACATTTCCATCTGTCTTTGCAGAGCGGATGTGACACAACTCTGGAAAGAATGAACCGAAGATACAGAAGCGCAGAATATGCAGAGAAATGTGATCTTCTGAGAAAATACTTTAAAAATCCGGCACTTACAACAGATGTGATTGTTGGTTTTCCGATGGAAACAGAGGAAGATTTTCAGGCTTCCTATGACTTTGTGGAAAGTATCCATTTTTATGAGACACATATTTTCAAATATTCCCGTCGTCATGGAACGAAGGCTGCCGCCATGTCAGGTCAGTTGACAGAAGCGCAGAAAGCTGTCAGAAGCGATAAGATGCTTGTACTAAATGAAGAACATGCAAGAGAATATGAGGAATCCATGATTGGCAGTGAACTGAAAGTTCTTCTTGAGGAAGAAGTAGAGATTAATGGAGAACAGTGGTGTATCGGTCACAGCAAGGAATATATTAAAACAGCAGTAAGAAAACAGGATGCTTATGGAGTAAATGACATAATTACTGTAAAAGCTGAGAGATTTCTGGAAAATCATACATTGACCGGCGGAGTACTGTGTACGGAATAGGGTACAAAGTGAACAGTAACTGTTAACTTGCTAATGACTGCAACAAATTTGCGGTTGCAGAATAGATGGAATTATATTAAAATATAGAAGAATATATGTGTATTGTATACGAAATTTGCAATACATAGCAGAAACGATGAATTATTGCGAAGTGCGTGAAGGTACGAGATAATGCGATAACTGAAAGGTTCTGCGAAAATAAATCAGGTAAGGACGTGAAAAAAATGGCAGAGAACAATCTGGGTAATACCCAATATTTCAGAACAAAACCAGACCAGGAGCTTCAGGTAAAAGAGGTACTGGACCTCGTTTACACAGCAATGGATGAGAAAGGATATAATCCGGTCAATCAGATCGTTGGATATATTATGTCCGGAGATCCTACTTATATTACCAGCCATAAGGGCGCAAGAAGCATGATCATGAAAGTAGAGCGTGATGAACTGGTAGAGGAACTTTTAAACGAGTATATTAAGAATAAATCCTGGGAACGCTGATATGAGAATCCTGGGATTAGATTATGGCTCAAAAACAGTCGGTGTGGCAATCAGTGATCCGCTGGGAATCACCGCGCAGGGAGTGGAGACAATCTGGCGTAAGCAGGAGAATCACCTGCGCCAGACACTTGCCCGTATAGAAGAACTTATTTCGGAGTATCAGGCGGAACGGATCGTACTTGGATATCCGAAGAATATGAATAATACGATTGGAGAACGTGCCCAGAAATCACTGGAGTTTAAGGAAATGCTGGAGAGACGGACAGGTCTGGAAGTGATCATGTGGGACGAGCGTCTGACTACAGTAGAAGCCAATCGTACTTTAATGGAAGCCAGTGTGCGCAGAGAGAATCGTAAACAGTATCTGGATCAGCTGGCAGCTGTTTTTATTTTGCAGGGATATCTGGATTCCCTGTCCTGTTAGGAGATTGATAAAATGGATAAGATTAAATTTCAGCTCGAGGACGGAACAGAAGCGGAGTTTTATGTAGAAGAGCAGACCAGAATCGGAGGAATCGCATATCTTCTGGTATCTGACTCTATGGATGATGAGGCGACTGCCTATATTTTTAAAGATGTGTCAGAGGATGACAGTCAGGAAGCCTGCTATGAGATGGTCGAGGACGAGGACGAACTGCAGGCAGTTTTTAAAGTATTTGAACAGATGTTAGATGACGTAGACCTTGAAATGTAGCCGGGAGGTGTAATGCTTGAATAACGAAAATAACAACCAATATAATAACGAAGCACGTGAAAATCATGAAGGACAGTCCGGTCATGGCCAGAGAAGACCATATAACAGACCGAAGAATTATAAATATAAACCGCAGCACAGGAACACTCATGGAAGAAAACCGATGCAGGATCGTAAATCTGTAGCGGATAAAGAGAAGAGCGGAAAGCCGGTACCATTTAAGAATCCGGTAAAGAGTGTTCCACGTAAACCAAAGAAACCGACATCAAGATTAAAGATCATTCCACTTGGCGGTCTGGAACAGATCGGAATGAATATCACAGCATTTGAATATGAGGACAGCATCGTGGTAGTAGACTGCGGACTTGCTTTCCCGGAAGATGATATGCTGGGAATTGACCTTGTTATTCCGGATGTGACTTATCTGAAAGAAAATATTTCCAAGGTAAAAGGCTTTGTGATCACACATGGACATGAGGATCATATCGGTGCGCTGCCGTATGTTCTTAAAGATGTAAACGTTCCGGTTTACTCTACAAAGCTTACCATTGCCCTGATTGCAAATAAGCTGAAAGAACACAATATGACCCGCACCACCAAATTAAAAGAAGTAAAACATGGACAGGTCATCAATCTTGGAGATTTTTCTATTGAATTTATAAAGACAAACCACAGTATCCAGGATGCATCTGCACTGGCAATCTATTCACCGGCAGGTATCGTAGTGCATACAGGTGACTTTAAAGTGGATTACACACCTGTATTTGGAGATGCTATTGATCTGCAGCGTTTTGCCGAGATCGGCAAGAAAGGTGTACTGGCACTGATGTGCGACAGTACAAATGCTGAGAGAAGTGGATTTACGATGTCTGAGCGTTCTGTTGGACATGTATTCGATAATCTCTTTAATGAATATAAGACAAACAGAATCATTATCGCGACTTTTGCGTCTAATGTAGACCGTGTACAGCAGATCATTAATACAGCATATCGATTTGGCCGTAAGGTTGCAGTGGAAGGCCGTAGCATGGTAAATGTTATTACTACTGCAGCAGAGCTTGGATATCTCCGCATTCCGGATCAGACCTTGATTGAGATCGATCAGGTTAAGAATTATCCGGATGAGCAGGTAGTGCTGATCACAACAGGAAGCCAGGGTGAATCTATGGCTGCGCTTTCCCGTATGGCAGCGAATATCCACAAGAAAATCGTGATTAAACCGAATGATACGATTATTTTCAGTTCCAATCCGATTCCTGGAAATGAGAAAGCGGTATCCAAGGTTATCAATGAACTTTCCATGAAGGGTGCAAAAGTTATCTTCCAGGATGTTCATGTTTCCGGACATGCATGCCAGGAGGAAATCAAACTGATCTATTCTCTGGTTAAACCGAAATATGCAATTCCGGTTCATGGTGAATACAGACATCTGACAGCCCAGAAGAATGTAGTAGAAGAACTGGGAATTCCGAAAGAGAATATCTTTGTTCTTGCATCCGGAAATATTCTGGAGCTTGACAACCAGAGCGCACAGATAACAGGAACCGTACACACAGGTGCGATCCTGGTTGACGGACTTGGAGTAGGAGATGTAGGCAATATCGTTCTTCGTGACCGTCAGCATCTTGCAGAAGACGGAATCATGATTGTTGTGGTAACCTTAGAGCGTCACAGCAATGTAATTCTTGCAGGACCGGACATTGTTTCCCGAGGTTTCGTATATGTAAGAGAGTCCGAGGATCTGATGGATCACGCAAGAGAGGTAGTAGAGAATGCACTGGATTCTTGTCTGGAACGTAATATTACAGATTGGGGCAAGATCAAAACTGTTGTAAAAGATGCGCTCAGCGAATTCTTATGGAAACGTACCAAGAGAAGTCCGATGATCCTGCCGATCATTATGGAGGCATAAAATGAAACCAAATACAATAGATGAAAATATCAGCAGCCTTCTGGAAGCCTTTAAGGAGAGTCCTGAATATGTGGAGTTTCAGAAGCAGAATGAGATTTTGAAGCAAAAACCTGAACTGAAGAAAAGAGTGGATGCTTTCAGAGGAGATAACTACAGAGTTCAGAATGAATGTGGCTCAGATAATCTGTTCGATGTTGTAGAACAGATGGGAAAGGAATCTGCAGAGCTTCGCAGACATCCGGAAGTAAATGCATATCTGGATGCAGAGCTTGCTCTCTGCAAAATGATGCAGAAGATTTGCGTAAAACTGGCAGAAGGCATCGACATGGATATCCCTGGTGCACTGTAAATTACAGGAAATCATCCGACAGGTGGTATCCTGCACAGTAGCGTAAGTAGTAACTGTCTGTCAATCTGGATTTGTGAGATTACGGAACAGTTGCTGTAAACATTAGAATTGCAGAAAGGAAATAGTTTATGAGTGATACCAAAGAACGTGCAGGTGCGGCTGGCGTTGTTGTAGCCGGCGTGTTTTTTAAAATCGCACTTTATGTTTGTGTGGTAGTGTTGCTTTTCTGGATCGGGAAGTCTTCTTTTCAGTTTGGGCATGATGTATTTAATCAGCATGCAATGAGTCCTGGAGAGGGACAGGAAGTTACCGTGGTAATTAAGGAAGATGATTCTTTATACAAAATTGCCAAAACTCTTCAGAAAAAAGGACTGATCGAGAGTGCTCCTGTATTTTATGTGCAGGAGAGGCTTTCTACCTATCATGGTCAGCTTCAGCCGGGAACTTATCTCTTGAGTACAGCATATACACCGAACCGTATCATGGGAATTCTGGCAGGAGATGATGAACAGGAAGGGGTAAGTGATTCGTGATAGTTGACGAGCGAATGCGTACCTATATCAATTCACTGGATATGGGAAATACACCGTTCCTTGAGAATCTGGAACAGTATGCCATAAAGGAACGTGTACCGATCATCCGGAGAGAAATGCAGAGTTTTATGAAAATGTTTCTGGCTTTAAACCAGCCGAAGCGTATTCTGGAGGTGGGGACAGCCATTGGCTTCTCCACACTTCTTATGTGTGAATATGGAACAAAGGATCTGGAAATTGTGACAATAGAGAATTATGAGAAAAGGATTCCTATTGCAAAAGCGAACTTCAAAGAAGCCGGTCGTGAATCACAGATTACTCTGCTGGAGGGAGATGCCGGACAGATATTAAAAGAACTGGATGGTTCTTTTGACATGATTTTTATGGATGCTGCAAAAGGACAGTATATTAACTGGCTTCCGGATGTAATGCGTCTTATGCGAAAGGGCAGTGTTCTTATTTCTGACAATGTGCTTCAGGAGGGGGATATTATAGAATCCCATTATCTGGTGGAGCGCAGAAACAGAACTATATATAAACGGATGCGGGAGTATCTGTATGAACTGAAACATAATCCAGCCCTAATAACTTCGATCATTCCTCTGGGAGACGGAGTTACGGTCAGTGTGAAACAGGAGTAAACAATATGAGAAAAATAGAATTGCTGGTTCCGGCAAGCAGCCTTGAGGTGTTAAAGATTGCTGTTATTTTCGGAGCAGATGCTGTATATATCGGTGGAGAAGCCTTTGGACTGAGAGCTAAAGCCAAGAATTTTTCCCATGATGATATGAAAGAGGGAATTGTCTTTGCCCATGAACATGGAGTAAAGGTTTATGTAACTGTAAATATTCTGGCTCATAATTATGATCTGGCGGGAGTCAGAGAATATCTGACAGAGCTGAAAGAACTGAAACCGGATGCCCTGATCATTGCTGATCCGGGAATCTATATGTATGCAAAGGAAATCTGTCCGGAGATTGAGCGACATATCAGTACACAGGCAAATAATACAAACTATGAAACCTATCGTTTCTGGTATAATCTGGGTGCGAAACGTGTAGTAACAGCCAGGGAACTTTCCCTTGCGGAGATCAGAGAAATCAGAGAACATATTCCTGATGATATGGAAATTGAGACATTTATTCATGGTGCTATGTGTATTTCCTATTCAGGAAGATGCCTGCTCAGCAATTATCTGGCTGGTCGTGATGCAAATCAGGGTGCCTGTACCCATCCATGCCGCTGGAAATATTCCATCGTTGAGGAGAAACGCCCGGGAGAATATATGCCGGTATTTGAGAATGAGAGAGGAACCTACATTTTCAATTCAAAGGATCTCTGCATGATTGAGCATATGGATGATGTGATCAACAGCGGAATTGACAGCCTGAAGATAGAGGGACGTATGAAAACTGCTCTTTATGTTGCGACAGTTGCCAGAACCTACCGCAAGGCAATTGATGATTATATGGAGAGTCCTGAGAAATATCAGGCAAATATGCCATGGTATCAGGAGCAGATTTCCAACTGTACTTACAGACAGTTCACGACCGGATTTTTCTATGGAAAACCGGATGAGAATACACAGATTTACGATAATAATACTTATCAGAAAGAATATACTTATCTGGGATTTGCAGAAGCTGTTGATGAACGTGGCTATGCGCAGATCACACAGAGAAATAAGTTCTCAGTAGGTGAGACGATTGAGATCATGAAACCGGACGGACAGAATGTATCTGTTACTGTAAAGGGAATTTATGATGAAGAGGGTAATCCGATGGAGAGCGCACCTCATGCACAGCAGAAGCTGTTTGTAGATCTGGGAACAGAGATTGATGTTTATGATCTGCTTAGAAGAGCTGAATAGAGATAGATACAGTAAACGCAGCCAACAAAATTAACGTTGGCTGCGTTTACTGCATTTGAGGAAAAAGTCCGCGAAGTTTTTGCAAGGCATTTTTTTCGATTCTGGAGACATAGGAACGGCTGATGCAGAGTTTTCGGGCGATTTCGCGTTGTGTTTCTTCTTCCATGCCAAACAAACCGTATCGATAACAGATTACCTGGTATTCTTTTTCTGACAGGATTTTTTTCAGGGATTTCAGAAGATAAGAAGTGTTTTCTCTGATGTAACAATCCTCCACAATATCTACAGGTGTACTCTCTATCACATCAAGCAGATTAATTTCATTTCCTTCTTTGTCTGTGCCAATAGGCTCATATAGAGACACTTCCCTCGAATGCTTTTTCTTAGAACGAAAGAACATCAGAAGCTCATTTTCTATACATCTGGCAGCATAAGTAGACAGGCGTGAAGCTTTCTGTGGATCAAATGTTGTGACTGCCTTGATCAGCCCAATCGTGCCGATAGAAATCAGGTCGTCTGTATCTTCACCGGTTCCCTGGTACTTTTTTACTACATGAGCCACCAGCCGGAGATTATGTTCAATCAGGATATTCTTAGCCTGAGAATCACCCTCCTGATATTTTTGAAGATAATATTTTTCCTGCGATATGGACAAAGGTTTCAAAAAAGCCTTCAAATTCTTACCTCGAAGGGGATTTCTATATAGTTTATGTAATGGACAGGGGGTCTGTGCTTTTCCCAGAAATGATTTGACGGGAATTGGATAAAACGATAGAATAGAAAACGATAATTGTAGAGAAAACGTATATAGTAATTGTTGATTGTTTACCTTTGTTTGCATGAATGAGCTAAAATGTTGCAGAGTGCAGTAGTCAGCATTATACAGATGAGTATATAAAAATATAATAAACAGGAGAAACACATGAAAATATATTTAGCTCCACTTGAGGGAATCACAGGATACACATACAGACGTGCACTTCATCAGTGCTTTGGAGGATTTGATAAATATTTTATTCCATTTATTCTTCCGAATCAAAAAGGTCATCTCAGCACAAGAGAGAAGAAAGACATTGCGCCTGAGAACAATGAAGGGATGTATGCAGTTCCGCAGATTCTGACAAAGAATGCAGAAGATTTTATTCGGACAGCGGAAACGCTGCAGGAATATGGTTACAATGAAGTAAATCTGAATCTCGGCTGTCCATCAAAGACTGTTGTAACGAAAGGCAGAGGAGCAGGTTTTCTGGACAGACCGGATGAACTGGATAAATTTCTGGATGAGATATTTCGTAAATGCGATGTGAAGATTTCCATAAAAACCCGTCTGGGAATGGATGCGCCGGATGAATTTGAGGACTTGCTGACAATCTATAACAAATATCCTCTGGAGGAATTGATCATTCATCCAAGAGTACAGAAGGATTATTATAAAAATACACCGCGTCTTGAAACATTTGGGGAGGCACTGGAACATTCAAAGACCCCAGTGTGCTATAATGGAGATATCGTCACTGCAAAGGACTATCTTAGCCTGAAAGAACGTTTTCCAGCGCTAGAATGTATCATGACAGGCAGAGGAACACTAAGAAATCCTGCACTTGCCAGAGAAATACGTGGTGGTGCACCTGCCTCAAAAGAAGAAATCCGCAGATTTCATGATATTATGTATAATGAATACTGTGAAGATCTGTCCGGGGACAGAAATATTCTATTTCGCATGAAAGAGTTGTGGTCTTATCTGATACCGATGTTTACAAATAATAAAAAGTATGCCAAGAAAATAAAAAAAACTGAGAAATGTGTTGTATATGAAAGTGCAGTCAGGGAATTGTTTAGCTGCGAGCAGTTGATTGATAGCAATGATGATTCAGAAAAAATCACCGGAACATTATAATGAATAGGTAAAATAAGACAGTTATTCGGTGTAGAATCACATAGCGAAAGCAGATTGTGAATATCCGTTTGATAAACGGTAAAAAAAGCGACTATACAGGAATATTATATTCTTGTATGGTCGCTTTCGATATTATCGTATTCTTTTCTTTATCATCGGTCCAATGATCATAGCAATAATCATTTTTATCAGATCGGCAGGAATAAATGGGATTACACAGACTGCAAGAGCTGCTTTAAAAGTGTAATCTGCAACGATACAGAACCATATTGTTCCGAAAAGATAACATACAATAGTTCCGACAATCATGCCGATAAGCTGTATCCATGGTTTGTGACAGTTATCTATAACCAGTCCGGCAATGACTGCCATGACGATAAATCCAATGATATATCCACCTGTAGGACCTGCCAGCTTCGCAGGACCGCCAGTGAATCCGGAAAATACCGGAAGTCCCACGAACCCCATTAACAGATAGATCAGATAACTGACGGTTCCCTTTTTCCATCCAAGAAGATACAGAGACAGATATATTGCCAGATTAGTGAATGAAATCGGAACTGGACCGATTGGAATAGATAGTGGGGCAAGAATACAGGTAACGGCTGCCATCAGTGCGGTCATGGTTATATCGTAAGTTTTACTATGAGGCACGGTAATATTTTGGGTCTGGTTCATGTCAGAAAAATCTCCTTTAAAAAAATTATTAAAATTTATATGGATCAGATAATCAGATTGATCTCAGCTGGTGAAATGTATAAAAATTATGCTGATTCAATCTCATAAGTAAATCCTGCATCAGTGATAGTTTTCAGGGTATCTTCAATTCCCTGACCTTTTTCAGCCAGATAGCCTGAAGCAAAGATGGAATCAACGACACTGAGTAATTTCTTTTCTTCATCCTTAAAATAAACTTCCCTTCCGGCAGCACAGCGGATATCTGCTTTCGGGACGAGAAGCCTTGCAAGACAGAGGACTTTCATACAATATTCTGTTGTCAGAATGGAAATATCGGCATCTCCAAGCGGGGTTCCTTTAATTGGAAGAAGAAAGTTAATTGGCAGTGCTTCTGGCTGGATTTCGCGTAATTCAAGAAGCATATCATAATAGTGATGTCCTTTTGCGATTTTTGTGCACAAATATTACTTTAACATATAAAAGTGCAAAATGTCAACTAAATATAAAAAAAAGTTTACGATCCGCACTGGGTACGGAGTGAGCAGTAATTCTACATTTTATGATTTATTTGATAATATGAGAAGTATGATGTAAGAGCATTCGGAAATACACATATATAGTATTAAAAACTATATTAAATAGTTTTTCTTGACAAGAATGGAATTTATGATATACTTTGAATATCAAAATATTTTAAAGGCAAACAAAATATCAAAACAAGAACAGGAGAAAACAGATGAAGAATTTTAAAATAGGAGATAAAATCACAAGAATTCCACTGATTCAGGGTGGAATGGGAGTTGGCATCAGCCTGGGAAGACTTGCCGGATCTGTTGCGAAAGAAGGCGGTGTTGGTGTTATATCTACGGCGCAGATCGGTTACAGAGAAGCAGATTTTGATAAAAATCCGGCAGCAGCTAATGAGAGGGCAATCGGCAGTGAGATGAAAAAAGCCCGTGCAATTTCACCGGATGGAATCATAGGATATAACATTATGGTCGCATTGAAAGAATATGCATCCCATGTAAAAGCAGCTGTAAAAGCAGGTGCAGATATCATTATATCCGGTGCAGGACTTCCTACAGAACTTCCGGAACTGGTCAAGGGCAGTCTGACAAAGATTGCACCTATTGTTTCCACGGATAAATCTGCAAAAGTAATCCTGAAATATTGGGACAGAAAATATAAAAGAACAGCAGATTTGGTAGTTATCGAAGGACCGCAGGCAGGCGGCCATCTTGGTTTTCATAAAGATGAACTGGAAAAATATACAGAAGAATCTTACAGCGAAGAGATAAAGAAAATAATTGCAACAGTAGAATCCTATGCGGAGAAATATCAGACAGAAGTTCCCGTAATTGTAGCTGGTGGAATCTGCGATAAAGAAGACGTGCAGAAAGTAGCTGCGTTGGGAGTGGATGGAGTCCAGGTAGCTACCCGTTTTATAACAACAGAAGAATGTGATGCAGATATCCGGTACAAAGAAGCGCACTTAAATGCCAGAAAAGAAGATATTGCCATTGTAAAAAGCCCTGTAGGAATGCCTGGACGTGCAATTATGAACAAATTTATGAAACGTGTGATGAGCGGTGAACAGATATCACACAGCCCATGTCATGGATGCCTGGTAAAATGCAGCCCAAAAGAAATTCCATATTGCATTACAGATGGCCTGATCAATGCAGTAAAAGGAAATGTGGATGATGGATTGTTGTTCTGCGGTGCGAAAGCATGGAAAGCAGACCGGCTGGAGACAGTGCAGGAAGTGATTAGTGAGTTGTTTTAACCTGTGTTTACGAGTCCGGCAATTACCCATTTGTAATTTTATTTATAAAGACTGACAATAACTTGTTTTGCCTGTTGCCTCATGTTAAACTAAATAAAATGAGCAACGGATAGACGAGAAGTCTGCCTGATACATGATTTTCAGATGGAGGTGATCACCTTGAGACAGACGATATCCCTGGGAGCGCAGGATTTTGCATACATCAGAGAAAATAACTGTTTTCTTGTAGATAAAACTGGAATTTAAAGTATGCGAAGCTGGAGAACCTACATTGGAAGACACTGTAAAAGCGGCAAAAAAACAAATACAGGATAAATATTATATTAGTGAACTGGAGGCAAGAGGAATAAAACAGGAGAGAATACGGTGCTACGGTTTTGCTTTTCAGGGGAAAAAGGTATTAATAGGTTAAAAAGAACTCCATGACATGACAGTAGGAATCATAGGAAACCGTAAGATTGGTGAGACAGTAATTTGGAATCTGTCTGGTCTTGGTTGTAAGGTATTACCAAAGGAATACAAAAGGAGAAGACGAAGTATGAAAGCGGTAATTGCAATCGATTCTTTAAAAGGAAGCTTAAGCTCCATGGAAGCTGGCTATGCCATTGCTGACGGAATCCGCAGAGTTCATGGACAGGATGCGGAAATCGTAGTAAGACCTCTGGCAGACGGAGGAGAGGGAACTGTCGAGGCATTGGTAAGCGGTATGAGTGGAGTTACACAGAATGTAATGGTAACAGGACCTCTTGGAATTCCGGTAAATTGTGAGTATGGAATCATTGAAAGCAGTCATACAGCAGTAATTGAAATGTCAGGCGCAGCGGGAATCACCCTTGTTCCGGATGAAAAAAGAAATCCGCTTTACACGACGACTTATGGAGTTGGTGAAGTGATCAAAGATGCGATTGCCAAAGGATGCAGACGCTTTATCGTAGGAATTGGCGGCAGTGCGACCAATGATGGTGGAGTTGGAATGCTTCAGGCGTTAGGATATGGATTTCTTGATAAAGAAGGAAAACAGGTTCCTTTTGGGGCGAGAGGACTTGAGGTATTGGAAGAGATTACAGATGAATATGTACTTCCTGAATTGGCAGAATGTGAGTTCCGGGTTGCCTGTGATGTCACCAATATTCTTTGCGGAGAGAATGGCTGCAGTGCTGTGTATGGACCACAGAAAGGTGCAACTCCGTCTATGGTCATGCAGATGGATAACTGGCTGAAACACTATGCCAAACTGGCTGAAAAGAAATTTACAAAAGCCAATGCAAATCAGGCGGGAACAGGTGCAGCAGGAGGACTCGGTTTTGCATTCTTAAGTTTTACAAATGCGGTTCTGGAGTCGGGAATTAAGATTGTGTTAGAAGAAACCTGTCTGGAAAAATATATGGAAAATGCAGATATTGTAATTACAGGAGAAGGCAGATTAGACGGACAGACAGCGATGGGAAAAGCCCCTGTCGGAGTAGCGCGTCTTGCAAAAAAACATGATATTCCTGTCATTGCTTTCGCAGGAAGCGTTACAAAAGAAGCAGTTGCATGTAATCAGAACGGAATCGATGCCTTCTTCCCGATTCTTAGAGGGGTGGTAACATTAGAAGAAGCCATGAAACCTGAAAATGCAAAAGCTAATATGACAGATACTGTGGAACAGGTATTTCGTCTGATGAACATGGGGAGGAAGTAAAGTAAAAAAGTTTCGGAGAACCTGGGCGACAGGTTTGTCCGAAACTTTTTTGATGCTTAGATTGTAATTACGTAAGCTCTGTTTCCTTTATAATAAGGGCGTCCGTCCACACCGCTTAGATCATAGCTCATTCGATAATATCTTTCAATATTTCCGGTGCCCTTGGCCCAGTTTGGATCACAGACTGCGCCTTTTATTTCTGCCCATCCATGTCCGCCGGAGGAAATAACTTTGGCTTCGAATCCAACAGCATTTGCAAGGTAAGCGAATGCGGATGCGAAAGCAAAGCAGTCGCCATGTCCTCGATAGAACATATCCTCTGCATAGCTGACATCCCAGTTTGAATAATAATAGCGGAAATCATAGTCGTTGCCGGTTCCGCCGTATCCGTAGCTGACTGCCTTCAGATAGCATCTCCACAATTTTTCCGGTTTGGACATATTTTTCTTTGTTACATGATGCATTACCTGATTGGCGGTAACCATGAGATTTAGTTTTCGTTTTTCTTCACTGTTATAGCGGGCCTTTCCACTTTTTGTAAGATAAATGCCATTAACACGCTGGGAAGTTACCATGGAAGCAGCACTTCCGCTGCGAATCTGGAAGAAATAATAGTCGCCTTTTATTTTCTGCCAGCCATTCTGCTGGATTCCTTTTTCATTAAAGTAGTATTTCTTTCCGCGGATCGTGACGAATCCCTTTACAGTATGTCCGTTTTCATCATAATAGTAGATATTTCCACTGGGCTTGCGGTTGAACTTGTCGCGGTATTTCGATGCTGCAAAAACTGAAGCTGAAAAGAAAAGGGAGCAGCAGATAGCAATAAAAATTGCAGAGATTGAAAATACTTTTAGCTTTTTCATAAGATACCTCCGTTGTCTGAGTGATTAAGCAGACCATTTCGCCCGCCTGTATGAAACAGGTTTTTGACGCGCTTGTTTCTGATAAAACAGATTATTTCAGAAGAATTACCTGTCTCAATTATAAGATATAAACTATTATATAAGACAATTTGGCTTCGTGCAATAATAAATAAAATAACGGCTGCTATTTGCTGTGTATCCGGTAACGAATAAAAATTATTCACGAAAATCCCAAGGTGAGGGCTGTTGCGCGGATACAGTTTGTGGTGTATAATTAAACGCAATAGGCTTTGTGACGTTACTGGTACATCATTTTCAAAATAACTATGTATTGGTCATAAAGCGAACAGCAGCTTAGTAATTTAAGCAAGGATATAAGGTGGACAATTTTGAAAAAGACGATAGAAGAACTATTAAGCGGAAAATTCAGACATGAGCAGCCACAGCTTCTTTTTTCACAGGATAAGATAGAAGTAACGCTGAAAGCGGGAGAAGTGTATAAAGGAGAACTGTATTTCGGAACAGAGGATAACGAAAAGATCAGAGGATATATTACTTCTTCCAACAGGCGTGTTGTACCTGGAACAGAGAAGTTTTCGGGGACGACTGTGAGACTGCAGTATGGGATAGACGGTATGGGAATGCGTCCTGGTGAGAAACATGAAGGATGGATTTGCTTTACTACAAATATTGGAGAATATAAGCTTCCATTTGCAATCCAGGCAGAGAAAACAGAACTTAAGAGCATAGCCGGCGAAGTTCCGGATGTGGATACGTTTGTCAATATTGCGAAAGACGATTTTAAAGAAGCATACCGTATTTTTACAGATCATAAATTTGAACTTCTTTTAAAAGATGCCGGCAGGAAGGAGAAAGCCCTTTATAAAGGACTTTCCAAACAGCCTGTGACATTTCAGAATGTAGAGGAATTTCTTGTTGCGACGGGCAGGAAGGAAGCTGTAAAAATTGAATTAAAGGCAGACCATAACAGCTTTTATGATATTAATGAATCTGTACGTGAATCATTTGCTGTAAGAAAGAACGGATGGGGACATCTCAGACTGGACGTTGAGGCAAAGGGAGATTTTCTGGAAGTTACCAGACATGTGGTTACAGATGAAGATTTCATAGGCAGCTACTATCAGGTAGAATATGTGATACACAAAGAGAAGCTCAAAAAAGGATGCCAGTTTGGTGAGATCATTGTAAAGAGTCCTTATCAGCAGCTGGTCTATCAGATTACCGCATCAATGGAGCCGCAGGTGCAGCTTAAGACAGAGATTCATGTCAAACGCCACAAGCTGGAACTGATGCGGGATCTGTTGGAATATTCCTGTAAGAGAATGGATGGTAAGACCTGGATCGGCAGTAGCAGATTTGTACTTAATCAGCTGAAGGAAGAGGGCTGTGATTATCCGGAATACCAGATGTATGAAGCATATATTCTTCATATGGAAGGAGAGGAAGAACAGGCAAAGGAAATCCTTAAGAAATTTAAACATCAGAATTTTTCCAGGGAGAATCTGGAACTGGCAGGAGTATATCTCTACCTTTGCGTTCTTACCGGATTGCATAAAGACAGAGAACAGGCGGCAAGACGTCTGCGCAGCTTCTTTTTACAGAAAGAGGATAGTTTCCTGCTCTTTAAACTCTGGCAGGAAGTAACTGTTGAAGAGAAAGGTTCTTCATCAAGACTTGTATTTATGATGGAAGAACTTTTTGAGAAGGGATGCAGAAGTCCTTTCCTGTATCTGGAAGCATGGAATTACATCAGCAGTGATACTTCACTTCTCCACAGAATGAGCAGTTTCTGGACACAGGTGTTCTTGTTTGCAGGAGAGAAAGGTCTTCTGACGGAAGAACTTGTGATGAGATTTGCCTATCTTACAGGATATGAGAGAGAGTTTAACACAAGTATGTACAGAGCACTGGCGATGGGTTATGATGCTTTTGAATCAGATGATACCCTGGAAGCTATCTGCAGATATATCATGCTTGGAAACCCAAGAAAACAAGAGTATTTCAGATGGTTTTCACTGGCAGTGGAGAAGGGAATCCGTCTGACGAGATTATATGAGTATTATGTGGAGACTATGGACACTTCCTATCAAAGAGAACTTCCGAAACCTCTTTTGATGTATTTCACATATAATAACACATCACTTGGTGATGATAAAAAAGCATTTATTTATGCAAGTATCGTGGGTAACAGAGGACGTCAGCCACAGACATATGCGGATTACAGCGATCACATGAAGGTCTTTGCCATGCGTAAGGCAAAAGAAGGAAAGATGAATGAGAACTATGCGGTTCTTTATCAGGAATTTTTAAGTAATCCAAAAACAGAGGGACAGGCCTCTCTGATTGCCGGAAAGATGTTTACGAACAGACTTTACTGTGATGACAAGAAAATACGATATGTGATCGTACGTCATGAGCAGCTTCGGACAGAAGAAATCTATCCATGTATGCAGGGTGTGGCATATCCGAGAATTTATACGGATGATGCTGTGATCCTGTTTCAAGACGCAAACCAGAGACGATATGCTTCAACAGTAGATTATAATATCAAGAAACTGTTTGATGAACGGGAATTGATAGATAAGGTTCTTGCCTTTGATATAGAAGAACCGGGACTGGTGCTTCATTGCAGTGAGAATACCGAAGCCAGTCAGGATAATCTGAAAGCATTCCAGAGGATTCCGGATACAGAGGAATTCTCAGACGAATACCAGAGAGCTGTCAGAGAGAAACTACTTTCTTACTATTCAGAACATATCAAAGATGATGTGACGGATGAGTATCTGAGAGAAATGGATTACGAAAAATATGCCCAGGTGGACAGAACAGGGCTTCTGGAAGTGCTGATCGCAAAGGGACTGTATCAGCAGGCAATGGTGGTTGTTTCTAAATTTGGATACGAGGGAATCCGCGTAGAAAGTCAGTTGAAGCTTATCAGCAGAATGCTGACACGATGTGAGATGAAAGAGGATGATGAACTGATTGCACTTGCATCTGATGTTTACAGACATGGAAAATATGACGAAGTGATTCTGAGATATTTGATGGATTACAGATATGGTCCGATAGATGAGCTGATATCTGTCTGGAAAAGTGCACAGGGCTTCGAGATGGATACGTATGAGCTTGAGGAAAAACTCCTTCAGTTACTGATGTTTACAGCTGATTACCGTAAAGAAGGAGAGAAAGTCTTTGAAGATTACGTACATCACAGCGGAAAAGAAAACATAGCAGGGGCATATCTTACACAGGTGGCATTTGGAACATTTGTAAGAGAATATCCAATGAGTATTTTCGTGAGAAGTCAACTGGAGAATGCATATGAACAAAAGAGTCCGGTTGATTTTGTATGCAGTCTTGCACTGTTGGAGGCATATTCAAAGGAGAAGAACCTGAAAGAAAAACAGCTGGAAAATGCCAGAGAAATCCTGCAGGAATGTATAAAAAAAGATATGTGCTTTGCGTTCTTTAAGAAACTTCCGGTATCTATTCTCAGTCCATATCAGCTGGATGACAAGACTTTTGTGGAGTATCATGCAAACCCATCTGCAAAAGTAACCTTATATTATGCACTTGATGCAGGGCTTGGAAATCAGGTGAAATACCAGACAGAGCCGCTCCGCAATCTGTATGAAGGTATTTTTGCGAAGGCGTTCACTTTGTTTTATGGCGAAACTCTGAGATATTATTTCAGATCAGAAGTGGGAGATCAGGTAAATGAAACACAGGAACGCGTGATCACTATGAGTAAGGTTGAGGGTGCTCCTGTGAGCAAGTATCATATGATTAACCAGATGCTTTCTGCACGAAGACTGGATAAGAGTAAGGAAGTGCTTTCTCAGGTAAAGAATTATCTTCGCCAGGAACAGTACGTACAGAATATGTTCGTGATCGAAAAAGAAGAACAGGAACAGATAACCCTGAAACCAGGAGGAACAGATGAACGAAATTCGTGATTTAATCGTTGGAATTGATTTTGGTAAAGAATATTCTCAGATATGTTATTATGACCGCAAGGGAGATGAGGCAAGATCTCTTTCCATGAAGGCTGGCGGAAATCAGTATGAAGCCCCAAGCTGTGTATGTTACAGACCTGAACAGAAGGATTACTGTGTGGGTTTGGAGGCTGAATACTTTGCCCGCGAAAAGGGCGGAATCATGATTGATGATGTCTATGGAATCTGCGAGAAAAAGGATTTCGTATTGTCAGAAGGAAGAAAGCTTGCACCATGGGAAATTCTTGCACAGTTCTTGCAGGGAATGCTTAAGTTTCTTGGAGTAGCAGATCTGGTCAAGAATATAAAATGTGTGGCAGTGACACTGCCACATCTGACAGAGATTCAGGTAGAGAATTTCCAGAAGGCATTTGAATCGCTGGGATTTCCACATGAGAAATATATGCTTCTGGATTACGGGGAAAGTTTCTATTACTATGTGTTATCCCAGAAAAGAGAAACATGGAACCGCAGTGTTGCCTGGTATGCATTTAAACCGGACAGCGTATCTTTTCGTAAGATGACGATGAATGGTGCGACAAAACCGGTGACTGTAAAGCTGGAAGAGGCTGTGGAAACAACACTTCCTGCTGACGGACAGGAAAGAGATTCTGAATTCTGTAAATTCGTCCAGAAAACACTTGGAAAAGATTTGTTCTCCAGTATTCAGATCACAGGAGAGGGATTTTCCCAGGACTGGGCAGAACAGTCTGTCAGACTGTTATGTTATCAGAAGCGAAAAGTTTTCTATGGAAATAATCTTTTTGCAAAAGGAGCGTGCTCTGCCGGCAAAGAGAGAACGGAGAATAAGGCATTGAAAGGTTATCGTTTCTTAAGTGATAACCTTGTGATGGCCGATGTCGGAATGGAAATGAGAGTAATGGGATCTCCGACATATTATCCGATGATCGAGGCCGGGAATAACTGGTATGACAGTAAATCATCCTGCGAAATTATTCTTGATGATACAGAGGAACTGGTGTTTACGGTAAGCACTTATGACAGACCGGAGAAGAGAAAGGTAGGTATGATGCTGCCTGGTATTCCTCTGCGCCCGAATAAAACGACCAGACTTTTACTGGAATTACAGTATATTTCAGCAACAGAATGTAAAGTGACAGTAACCGATCTGGGATTTGGAGAATTGTTCCCTTCCAGCGGTAAGACCTGGACAGAGACAGTGGAATGGTAAAGGAGATGGACGAATGAGCGGATATATTTTATGCCAGACAAAAAAAGCAGAACGTCCTTATTATATAGAGAACATCAGTATGAATATCTATTCTATAGAGGAACTGTGCTATTATCTTTATCATAATCTTTACCTGGCTGACCATACGATATTTAATGAAGAATTATGCAGCTGGATCCGGGACGAACTGGAACTTCCACATCTGGCAGCGAAGCTGAAACAGAATCTGGAGAGAAATGTAAGTATAGAAGATATGGTTTATCCGATTTTCAAAGAAATCAATTATCTGACATACGAAGAGATGAAGAGTTTTAACATCTGTCTTGCAGATTTTGGAAAAGAACGCCAGGCAGTCCGGCAGAAGAGAAAAGGAGATGCTCTGGTAGAGAATGGAATGTATGTAAATGCAATCCAGGTGTACCAGAAGATTCTGGAAAGAGATGACCTGAATCAGCAGAGAAAAGATTTTGCGGTTGCAGTGAGATATAACCTTGGCTGTGCGTACAGCTACCTTTTCCAGATGGAGAAGGCACAGGAATGTTTTTTGCAGGCATATAAAGAGAGCCAGTCGGCAGAAGCGCTGAAGGCGTATGTGACAACGTATGCCAGCATTCACGATAAGACAGACTATGATAAAGTCATGGAAGAACTTGGCGTGGATGATAAAGTAAAGAAAGATATCAAAGAGGAAATCCAGGAGTCTATGAAGACGTTTGCAAGTGTACCCGAGAAGAAGATAGATGAAGAGAATCTGGATGCACTTCTGGAGAAACTTATGAAAGAATATCACAGAAGTACGGGATCGTGACAGGCAGTGCTTTCAATGACTGAGAATCATCCTTTGTACAATAATGATGTAAGGTGAGATAATGAAAAGTGCCAGTAACGTTACTGTTCACAGGTAGTATCCCGCGAGGTGTTTTTTGTGAGCGAAGGTCACAGAAAACCCGAGACATACCGCGCGAATTTATGCGAATAGCATAAATTCTGTGCATCGCGAAGCGTGTTACTGAGAACACAGTGAACAGTAACCCAGTAACTTGCGCTTGACAGGAGTGGATGGGTGTGTTAGGATTAAAACATACTTTCACATGGTAGAGTGACTGTGTGGTAAATAACAAAACAGATGAAGAGGAGATATTTATCATGAAAAAGAGATCTTTAGCAGTACTCATGGCAGGAGTTATGGCAGCTTCTATGATGACAGGTGTTGTTTCTGTATATGCAGATGCTGACAGCAAGACATTAACTGTAGGATTTGACGCAGAGTATCCTCCTTTCGGATATAAAGACAATAATGGAGATTATGTTGGTTTCGACCTCGATCTTGCACAGGAAGTATGTGACAATCTCGGATGGGAACTTGTAAAGAAACCAATCAACTGGGATTCTAAGGATATGGAGCTGAATTCTGGTTCTATCGACTGTATCTGGAATGGATTCACAATCAATGGACGTGAAGATGATTATACATGGTCTGATCCATATCTGAATAATGAGCAGGTTATGGTTGTAGCTGCTGATTCTAAGATTGAGAAATTAGACGATCTGGCAGGCAAGAATGTTGTTGTTCAGGCAGCTTCCGCAGCACTGGATGCTTTAAACAGCGATGATAATAAAGATCTGACAGCAAGCTTTGGATCACTGACAGAGAACCCTGATTATAATACAGCATTTATGAATCTGGATTCCGGTGCGGCAGATGCGATTGCAGTTGACATCGGTGTTGCCAAATATCAGCTTTCTCAGAGAGAAGAAGGTAAATACGTAATCCTTGATGAGCCAATCCAGAGCGAGCAGTACGGAATCGGCTTCAAGAAAGGCAATGATGAACTGAAAGACACTGTATGGGCTGAAGTTCTTAAACTTTATGACGCTGGCGAAGTTGACAAACTGGCAGAGAAATACGAAGTTGCAGATATGCTTTGTATTGGAAGTGATGATGAAGAATCCGCAGACAAGAAAGATGATGCAGCAGAGGAAGATACTTCTGAGGCTGAGACTTCTGAAGAAGATACAGCAGAAGATGCGGAATAAAAAATATTGTTCATGAAGTGAATGATAAAGGTGATTGTTTACGGAGTGAATGGTAGCTGATAAAGATACAAGAGGACAGACTTGTACAGAGCTGTCTGTATTATAAAAGGAATGGAGGGTACATTTTGTGCACCCTCTTTTCTTACTGTACAGGAGAAATTTCTTAGGAGGAAAAGATATGTCTTTAAGTGTAATGCTGCAGCAGCTTGCCAGTGGTATGGTAGTTTCTGTGGAGATCTTTGTAGTGACATTGATTTTTTCACTTCCACTGGGACTTCTGATCTGCTTTGGCAGAATGGCTAAGAATCCGGTGATTCGTGGAATCGTGTCTGCCTACATATCTGTTATGAGAGGAACGCCGTTAATGCTGCAGTTGATGGTTGTATATTTCGGACCGTATTTTATTTTTGGAATCCGTATTTCTATGGGATACAGCCTGATCGCTGTATTTATCGCGTTTAGTATTAACTATGCTGCATATTTTGCAGAAATCTACAGAGGTGGAATCGAATCTATCTCGGCAGGACAGTATGAGGCTGCGAAGATTCTTGGATACAGTAAGGTACAGACTTTCTTCAGAATTATTCTGCCGCAGGTGATAAAGAGAATTCTTCCGTCTGTGACAAATGAGGTTATCACATTGGTAAAGGATACGTCCTTAGCTTTCGTTGTGGCGGTCGCCGAAATGTTTACGATTGCAAAGCAGATCGCAAGTGCGCAGACAACGATGATGCCATTTGTGATCGCGGCAGTTTTCTATTTTATCTTTAATCTTCTGGTTGCAATCGTGATGGATAAGATTGAGAAGAAGTTAAACTATTATCGCTGATCAGAAAGCTTACCTGTTCATAGGAAACCTTTCTGAATCACCGGGCGCGGAGTGAACGTTACTGTTCACTCCGTTCTCAGTAACGTAGCCAAAATTCATTCCAAATTGCCTGCGGCAATGGAATTTTGGCTTGTATGTCTCGGAATTTTGGCATTTTCATGCCAAAACACCTCGCGGGATAGTAGCGTGTGAACAGTTACGAGTGAACAGTAATGAAGTATCATATTTGAGAGGAATACTTGACATGGTATTATTTGAAATGAAACACATAAAAAAGAGTTTTGGAAGTCTTGAAGTGTTAAAGGATATTTCGCTTCAGGTAGAAGAGGGAGAAGTATTAAGTATTATCGGTCCGTCAGGTTCCGGTAAATCTACACTTCTTCGCTGTGCAACAGGACTCGAAACACCGGATAGTGGTGAGATCGTCAAGCAGGGAGATGTGGGACTGGTATTCCAGAATTTCAATCTTTTTCCACACTTTTCCGTATTAAAAAATATTACAGATGCGCCGATCAGAGTGCAGAAGAGAAAGAAAGAAGAAGTATATGCGCAGGCAAGAGTGCTGCTGAAACAGATGGGACTTGCCGACAGAGAAAATGCATATCCATTCCAGCTTTCCGGTGGACAGCAGCAGCGAGTTTCCATTGCGCGTGCATTATGCATGAATCCAAAGATTCTGTTTTTTGATGAGCCTACATCGGCGCTTGATCCGGAGCTTACAGGAGAGATTCTTAAAGTTATCAAGGATCTGGCAGCAGAGCACATTACTATGGTAATCGTTACCCATGAGATGACATTTGCGAGAGATATTTCCGATCATATTATTTTCATGGATAAAGGACTGATCGCTGTTGAAGGAAGTTCGCAGGAGGTATTTGCGTCAGAACATGCCCGAATGAAAGAATTTCTTGGCAAATTCCATCAGGGATGAGTTTTTTGTGGTTGCTTTTAGAAGAATGATGTTATATAATTTCAACGTACGCAGTGAAAAAACTTAAAGCTGTGTATTGAAGCGAAATAAAAAGGATAAAAATCCTATTAAGAAACAGGAGAGTGAAGATGAGTACAGACAGATATGTAAGTCCTTTATCAGAACGTTATGCCAGCAAAGAAATGCAGTATATTTTTTCTCCGGATATGAAATTCCGCACATGGAGAAAACTCTGGATCGCACTTGCCGAGACAGAGAAAGAGCTTGGTCTTAACATTACACAGGAGCAGATCGATGAACTGAAAGCACATGCAGAGGATATCAACTATGACGTTGCCAAAGAACGAGAACGTCAGGTACGTCATGATGTTATGTCTCACGTATATGCATACGGTGTACAGTGCCCTAAGGCAAAAGGAATCATCCATCTGGGAGCAACCTCCTGTTATGTAGGTGATAATACAGATATTATTGTAATGACAGAGGCATTAAAGCTTGTTCGCAAGAAACTGGTCAATGTTATTGCTGAACTTTCTGCTTTCGCTGATAAATATAAAGAACAGCCGACTCTGGCTTTCACACATTTCCAGCCTGCACAGCCGACAACAGTTGGTAAACGTGCAACACTCTGGACACAGGAATTTCTTCTTGACCTGGAGGATCTGGAGTATGTTCTTGGAACAATGAAACTTCTCGGATCTAAGGGAACAACCGGAACACAGGCAAGTTTCCTGGAACTCTTTGACGGAGATCAGGAGACTATCGATAAGATTGATCCGATGATCGCGAAGAAGATGGGATTCAAGGAATGCTATCCGGTATCCGGACAGACATATTCCCGTAAGGTAGACACTCGTGTGGCTAATATTCTTGCAGGAATCGCAGCAAGTGCGCACAAGATGTCAAATGATATCCGTCTTCTCCAGCATCTGAAAGAAGTAGAAGAACCATTTGAAAAATCCCAGATCGGATCTTCTGCAATGGCTTATAAGAGAAATCCGATGAGAAGTGAGCGTATTGCGTCCCTTTCACGTTATGTGATGGTAGATGCCCTTAATCCGGCTATCACATCCGCTACTCAGTGGTTTGAGAGAACTCTGGATGACTCTGCAAACAAGCGCCTGAGCATTCCGGAAGGATTCCTTGCAATCGACGGAATTCTGGATCTCTGTCTGAATGTTGTAGACGGACTGGTTGTTTATCCGAAGGTTATCGAGAAACACATGATGGCTGAGCTTCCGTTTATGGCTACGGAGAATATCATGATGGACGCTGTAAAAGCAGGTGGTGACCGTCAGGAACTTCATGAGCGTATCCGTGAGCTTTCTATGGAAGCAGGTAAGACTGTAAAAGTAGAGGGTAAGGATAACAATCTGCTCGAACTGATCGCGGCAGATCCTGCATTCAACCTTTCTCTGGAAGATCTTCAGAAGTCCATGGATCCTAAGAAATACATCGGACGTGCCAAAGAGCAGACTGAGAGATTTGTGAATGAAGTAGTTCAGCCGATTCTGGATTCCCATAAAGAACTTCTGGGAGTTAAAGCTGAGATTAATGTCTGATATATAGACACGATCGTAATAAAAAAGATAAAATGTTGCTGTGCCGGGATCTTTATGACCCCGGTGCTGTTATGCAAAAAACAGGAGGAAAATATATAATGGTAAAAGCAGTTGTTGGTGCTAACTGGGGAGACGAAGGTAAAGGTAAGATTACCGATATGCTCGCTGAAAAAGCTGATATTATCGTAAGATTTCAGGGTGGTGCAAACGCAGGCCATACAATCGTAAATAACTATGGTAAATTTGCTCTTCATACTCTGCCATCAGGTGTATTCTACAATCACACTACAAGCGTGATCGGAAACGGTGTTGCACTGAATATTCCGGTATTTTTTAAAGAGTACAATGAAGTAGTAAGCAGAGGTGTTCCGGCTCCGAAGATTCTTATCTCCGAGAGAGCGCAGATGGTTATGCCATATCATATCCTTTTTGACCAGTATGAAGAAGAGCGTCTGGGTGGTAAATCTTTCGGATCTACTAAATCCGGTATTGCTCCTTTCTATTCTGACAAATATGCAAAAATCGGTTTCCAGGTAAGCGAACTTTTTGATGAAGAACATCTGAAAGAAAAACTTACAAGTGTATGCGAAACAAAGAATATTCTTCTTGAGCATTTATATCACAAACCACTCCTTAAGGTGGATGAACTGTTTGCAGAACTGATGGAATATAAGAAAATGGTTGAGCCATATGTATGTGATGTTTCCCTGTATCTGTGGAACGCATTAAAAGAAGGTAAGGAAGTGCTTCTTGAGGGACAGCTTGGTTCTCTGAAAGACCCGGATCACGGAATTTATCCGATGGTTACTTCTTCCTCCACCCTGGCAGGATACGGTGCAGTAGGAGCTGGTCTTCCACCATACGAGATCAAACAGATCGTTACTGTATGTAAAGCATACTCAAGTGCAGTAGGAGCAGGTGCATTCGTTTCTGAGATCTTTGGTGAAGAAGCAGATGAACTGAGAAGACGCGGTGGTGACGGCGGTGAATTCGGCGCTACTACAGGTCGTCCGAGACGTATGGGATGGTTTGACTGTGTTGCTTCTAAATACGGCTGCCGTCTTCAGGGAACAACAGATGTTGCTTTCACAGTTCTGGATGTTCTTGGATACCTTGATGAGATTCCGGTATGCACAGGATATGAGATCGACGGTAAAGTAACTACAGATTTCCCGACTACTACACTGCTTGAGAAAGCAAAACCGGTTCTGGAAACTCTTCCGGGATGGAAATGCGATATCCGTGGAATCAAGAAATATGAAGATCTCCCGGAGAACTGCAGAAAATATGTTGAGTTCGTAGAGGAACATATCGGATTCCCGATTACAATGATTTCTAATGGTCCGGGACGTGACGATATTATTTACAGAAATAAATAAAAATGACTATACGCCGGGGAGTTTCTCCGGCGTGTATTTTATACAGAGATATGTGGCAAAGAGGATTGCCAGTATTTGTTTGAGATAAATCAGGAGGATTATGAAGAAAGATAATAACAAATTAAAGAAAGCAGGTGCATGGATTGCAATCGTAATCCTGCTTCTTGCCTGCTGTTTACCAATGTTTTTTGCATTTGGAAGCGGGGAGAATTCCCAGAACTATTTTAAAGCCTCTCTTGCAGTGGCTATCATGGTTCCCATACTTGCCTATGCAATATGGATGGTGTATAAGCTATTGAATAAAAATAAGAAAGTGGTGGAATCTGATATGGAAAATATTATTTTTGATGTAGGTAAAGTTCTTGTAAAATTTGAATGGGAAAAATATCTGGACAGTTTTGGATTCCCGAAAGAGAAAAGAGACAAGATTGCGAAGGCGGTTTTTGAGAGTGAAACCTGGAATGAAAGAGACAGAAGCAGTGAAGATGAGCAGTATTACGTGGATAAGATGATAAAAGATGCACCGGAATATGCAGATGATATCCGTGAAGTAATGCGCCGCTCCGGTGAAACAATTGAGAGAATGGATTATGCGGAAACCTGGGTACGATATCTGAAAGATAAGGGATATCATGTCTATATTCTTTCAAACTATGCAACTTATACACTGGAAAAAACAGAGGAAGAACTTACATTTCTCAAATATGTAGACGGAGCAGTATTCTCCTGCCAGGTGAAACAGATCAAACCGGAGCCGGATATCTATCAGACACTCATCAAACGTTATAATCTTGATCCGCAGAAATCTGTATTTCTGGATGACAGAAAAGAAAACTGTGAAGCAGCACGTAAACAGGGAATTCATGCGATTCAGTTTGAGTCTTTCAAACAGGCAGCAGCAGAACTGGAGAAGCTGGGCGTGAAATAAAATTCACCAAAAATACAAAGAATATGGTTTGTATTTTTATGAAAAAGATGGTATAATAATAAAGCTTGTGAGAGGAAAATTTTCCACATGTTTCCACACAGGCATAATACCTATGAAATATTGGAAAAGAGGATTAAAGGAAATGAGCGATAAAACAATCTTAGAGCAGTGGCGTTCCATCGCCTATGATCAGCAGGCAGACCGTAATAAACTTCAGAGATTTTGGGCAAATTATTTTAATATTGAAAAAGGAATTTATGAGCAGCTTCTTACTAATCCGGACGAGGTAGTAACCGGTACAGTTAAAGAACTGGCTGAGAAATATGGACAGGAAGTTCTGACAATGGTTGGTTTCCTTGATGGAATCAATGACAGTTTAAAGATTCCGAACCCGATCGAGACAATGGATGAGAACACAAAAGTTTCTCTGTGTTTCGACAAAGAACTTCTTTACAAGAACATGGTAGATGCAAGAGCTGACTGGCTGTATGAACTGCCACAGTGGGATGCAATTTTCACACCTGAGAAGAGAAAAGAACTGTATCTTGAACAGAAGAAATCAGGAACAGTTGTAAAAGCTAAGAAAATCGGACGTAACGATCCGTGTCCATGCGGAAGCGGTAAGAAATATAAATACTGCTGCGGAAAGAATGCGTAAGCATCCGAATCTGGAATATATTATCGTGCTTGGTGCCCATGTAGAAGGCACTCGGCTTACATTAGCCCTTCTGGAACGCACCAGGAGGGCTTTGCAATATCTGGAAGAGAATCCTGATACGAAAGCTGTATTATCAGGTGGAAAAGGTGAGGGAGAAGCAATTACGGAAGCTCAGGCAATGTGTAATTATCTGACAGAGCATGGAATTACCAGAGACCGTCTGATCTTAGAAGAAAAATCCACCAGTACTACAGAGAACCTGAGATTCAGTCTGGCATTGATCGGTCTGGATCATTCAGTGGGAGTTGTCACGAATAACTTTCATGTATTTCGCGGAACAGCTATCGGCAGAAAATGTGGATGCAAAGAAATTTATCCGATTCCTTCCAGATACCGTTCCTGGAGACTACTGATATATATTCCAAGGGAAATTCTTGCAATTATAAAAGATAAAATAATGGGAAATATGTGAATTTAGAAAATTCAGAGGTAAAATAATACGGAAAAAACAGTGTAATAGTTAATTGAAAAACGTCATAAAATGATATTATCCCTAATCGGAGTTTATATCATTTTATGACGTTTTTTATCTTTAAAAACTGCTATATTTCAAAACAAAATGAAATATATAAGAATCATGTTTCTATTAGACGATTTTTATAGCCTATAATAAAAAGGATTATTTTACAGAAAAATATTTTTCTTTAATGATGGAAACAGGCATATCCTGTCCTGTCCAGATTTTAAATGCTTTTGCACCCTGGTGAAGAAGCATATACATTCCGTTGAAAGTTTGGCAGCCGGCAGCCTTGGCCTCCCTGAGAAGTCGGGTTTCCTGCGGCTCATAGACAACATCAGCTACTACAAGTCCCGGACGGAACAAAGATGTGTCTTTGATGATTGTATCGTCAATATCAGGAACCATACCCACAGAAGTTGCATTGATCAGCAGATAACTCTGTGCGATGGAATCCTTCAGAGCTGTATGATCGTCATTGTCGAAAAGACAGACCTGGCATCCGGTTTTGGCTGTGAGATTCTCAGCAAATTTCTGAGTACGGTTCCAGTATCTGCTGGTACGGCGTGCGAAGATATGTACGGAACTGGCACCATCCAGAGCAGACTGAGCACAGATTGCCATAGAAGCTCCACCTACGCCCATAACTGTGATATTTTTATTTGTTACATCATGCCCTGCATCACGTACAGACTGCATGAATCCATAGCCATCTGTATTATATCCGATCAGCTTCCCGTTATCGTTTAATACAGTATTTACAGCCCCGATCAGCTGAGCTTCAGGGGAGAGTTCATCAAGAAGTTCTACAATCTTATTCTTATTCGGCATGGTAAGGTTAAAGCCTCGAATGCCGCAAGTCCTTAATCCTGCAACTGCCGCAGGAAGTGTCTCTTCATTTACATCAAAACACAGATATACATAGTCAAGCTCGAGAAGTCTAAATGCCTCATTGTGCATTAAGGGCGAAATACTGTGTGCCACAGGGCTTCCTAAAAGCGCAGTAAGACCTGTATGACCTGTAATTGTACTCATGTTAAAATCCTCCGTTTTATTTTAATATCATAAAAATCACCCATGTAATACATAGAAATTATCTATCATTTTATTCTAAGTTAAATCATATGTCAAGAAAACCAAAGAGAAAATTTCGTCGATTTAATGCGATAAATTATAAGCCTCAGATACACTCTTTTGACAAAATTCGCACAGATGATTCCGTATAATGAGTAGTACTTACCGAAGTAAAGGAGAAGCCGGAAAATGAAAATAGACAGATTGCATTAGACAGCAGGGGAATGTGGCTGGCGCGAGAAAGAAACAGTATCGGACGGAGGCAGGAAATGCGTTACGAAATATACATAGATGTGGTTTTCTTTACAAATCTCCTGATAGATTACATATTGCTCAGATTTATAGGAACGTTATTCAAATGCGCGGGAAACAGAAAGCGTGCATTTGCAGGTGCTGTTATGGGGGCGTTATTTTCCTGTGGTATCATATATCTTCGCTTTTATCTGAAGTCTGAAGTTTACCTTCCGGCGTTGGTACTGCTGCATGGTGGCTGTGCTGCGGGGATGCTGGTGATCGGATGTAATCTGAAAAAAGGTGGTTTGCTGCTAAAGGCGATTCTTACATTATACTTTGCTGCATTTTTATGCGGAGGATTTTGGGAAGTGATTGCCGGAGAGAATCTGACACCTAAACTGTTTCTGATTCTTGGCACAGCTACATGGTTTGGAAGCGCAGCATGGTCATATCTGGCTGATTCTATAAGAATACGGACAAAGAATATCTACCCGATAACAATATTTTACAGCGGAAAAGGATATTCCTTCTATGGATTTTATGATTCCGGAAATCTTCTCATAGATTCTGTGAGCGGAAAACCGGTATCTGTAGGTACGACAGAGATTTTGTCTGAAATATGTTCAGAAGAAACAGTAAACTGTTTAAAACATCTGAAAGAAAATCCGGAGGAATTAAAAGAAGCCGAAACTGTCGGCCTGAATCCTCATTTTATTTTTTTTCACAGTATAGGCAGGGAACATGGGATGATGCTGGCTGTCACATTGGAAAAGCTTTGTATTCAGACTCCGACGGAAGTTATCTGTGTGGACAGACCAGTATTTGCGTTTTCATTTGAAACATCCGCTTTTGGTAAGGAATATGACGTACTTTTGAATTCCAGATTACTTTAACGGGAGGGGTTGTGACTATGGGCTGTTATCCATTTCAGGTAGTGTCAAGAATGGTAATGAACCGTTCAGGAGATGTTTTTTATATTGGCGGGAATGATGTGTTACCTGCACCGCTGGAGCCACAGCGTGAGGCATTTGTACTTCAGAAACTTGGAACAGGGCAGGAGGAAGAAGCCAAGTCTGTTCTGATCGAGCATAATTTAAGACTTGTCGTATATATCGCACGAAAATTTGACAATACCGGGGTTGGGGTAGAAGATCTGATTTCAATTGGGACGATTGGACTGATCAAAGCAATCAATACGTTTAATCCTGTTAAGAATATTAAGCTTGCCACCTATGCTTCCAGATGCATTGAAAATGAAATTCTGATGTACCTTCGGCGCAACAGCAAGACTAAGATGGAAGTATCTATAGATGAGCCGTTAAATGTTGACTGGGACGGAAATGAATTGCTGCTTTCTGATATTCTGGGAACAGATGAAGATGTAATTTCCAAACGTCTTGAGGATGAGGTAGAAATCACTTTGCTTGCGAAAGCCATTGGTAAGCTCTCTCCAAGGGAACAGACTATCATACGTCTGAGATTTGGACTGGGAAAGGATAATGGCATGGAGAAAACGCAAAAAGAAGTTGCGGATCTTTTGGGAATCTCTCAGTCGTATATTTCACGACTGGAAAAAAGAATCATGAAAAGATTGAAAAAAGAAATTGTAAAATATGAATGAAACTGCATTGCATATTTTGACACCTGACATTGTCTGTTTGATGTAGTATACTTATTACGAGTATCATTACACAAAGGACGAGAGAATATGGAAATATTAAAAGATTGCTGCCTGTGTCCAAGAAAGTGTCATGCGGACCGGACAGCAGGAAAAACAGGATATTGCGGTATGGATCAGACTGTGCGCGTGGCAAGGGCTGCTCTGCATATGTGGGAAGAGCCTTGTATTTCTGGCAGAAGAGGTTCCGGGGCAGTCTTTTTTACAGGATGTAATCTGCGCTGCTGCTTTTGTCAGAATCGTGATATTGCCATTGGTGACAGTGGTCTTGAGATCACAATAAACAGACTGGCAGAGATATTTCTGGAACTTCAGGAGAAAGGAGCAGCCAATATAAATCTGGTGACAGGAACACATTATATTCCGCAGATTATTGCCGCATTGAAAATTGCAAAGGAAAAGGGAATGAATCTTCCTGCTGTTTATAATTGCGGCGGATACGAGAGTGTAGAAGCATTGAAAATGCTGGAGGGATACATAGATGTATATCTGCCAGATTATAAATACGCGCAAAGTGAACTGGCACGAAAATATTCCCATGCGTCAGATTATCCACAAACAGCATTGCGTGCAATTGGTGAAATGCTACGACAGACAGGAAGTGCGCAGTTTGATGAGAATGGTTATATCCGGCGGGGAACGATTGTCCGACACCTTATATTGCCGGGACATACGAAGAATTCAAAAGAAGCGTTGACAGTTCTGCACCAGACATATGGAAACCAGATTTACATCAGTATCATGAATCAATATACACCAGTTTTCAAACAAAAGGAGTATACGGAATTAAACAGGCGTGTGACAAAAAGAGAGTATGAAAAAGTTCTGGATTATGCGTTTGAAATTGGAATTGAAAACGGATTCTTTCAGGATGGGGAAACTGCCAGAGAGAGTTTCATTCCGGCATTTGATTATGAGGGAGTCGAAAAAAAACTGTAAAATAAAAAAACTCCCATAAATGGAAGGAGGCCGGTACTTTCGTACCGGCGCGTATGAAAAAGAAAAATATTTATAAGAAAGACTCATCGTCTTTCTAAACATTATTATATCTAATAAATGTGAAAAAAATGTGAACATAATGTAAAAAGAAAAAATATTTTCTCGATATAACTCGCACATCATAAAAAACAATGTATTAAAATTTCCTCCAGGTATCTCTTACAAATAATAACAGCAGTGGGAAGATCTCCAGACGTCCGGCAAGCATATCAAAAGTAAGGACAAGCTTTGAAAACCAGGAGAACATACCAAAGTTTCCGGTAGGTCCGGCAAGCTCAAGACCAGGTCCGATGTTGTTAAAGGTTGCTGCGACTGCTGTAAAATTTGTGATCAGGTCAAAGTCATCAAAAGCAATCAGAAAAACAGATGATGCGAAGATCAGCACATACACAATAAAGAAAATATTCGTAGAACGAACGACTTCGTGAGGGATGGCTTTGCCATCCATTTTTATTTTCTTTACGGCGTTAGGATGCAGGAAAATATGCAGTTCCTTTCTGACAGTCTTGCACAGAATCAGGATTCTGGAAACTTTGAAACCACCACCTGTACTTCCGGCACAGGCACCGATAAACATCAGCATCACCAGAATCGTTCGTGAGATTTCCGGCCACATATTGAAATCGGTAGTTGCATATCCGGTTGTTGTGATAATAGAACCAACCTGGAAAGCTGCCTGCTGGAAGGCCCTGGCTGCACTGCCGAAAATATGGTAGATGTTGCAGGTGATGATCAGAGTTGCAACGCCGATGATTCCAAAGTAATATCGTATTTCTTCCATTTTGAAAGCCTGGGCAAATTTTTTAGTGATAATAAAAAAGTATGCATTAAAGTTAACACCAAATAAGATCATGAATACAGTAATAACAACCTGCAGATAGGTGCTGTAACTTGCCATACTGTCATTCTTGATACCAAATCCACCGGTGCCTGCTGTACCAAAAGCAGTACATATTGTATCAAAGAGCGGCATACCTCCGATCAGAAGTAAAACGATTTGAATAACAGTCATTACAAAGTAGATCGTGTACAGAATCTTAGCGGTTGACTGTACTTTCGGCGCAAGCTTGCTTACGGAAGGTCCGGGACTCTCTGCTTTCATGAGATTCATGTGATATCCACCGGTAAGTGGCAGAAGAGAGAGGATAAAAACGAGAACCCCCATTCCACCGATCCAGTGAGTGAAGCTTCGCCACATCAGCACACAATGAGGAAGTGCTTCCACATTACTCAGAATACTGGCTCCTGTTGTGGTAAATCCGGAAACAGTCTCAAATAAAGCATCCACAGGATTCGGGATACTGCGGCTGATCACAAAAGGAATTGCACCCATAATACTCAGAACGATCCAGCTTAACGCTACGGTTACAAATCCTTCTTTTGTGTAAAATGCTTTACGTGTCGGTTTCTTGCGCGTGAGCGGAAATCCGATAGCCAGACAGAGAACGATCGTGATCAGAAAAGCAACTCCGCAAGTTTCCTGATAAATCAGGGCGGTAACTGCCGGAAGAAGCATAAAAGCTGCTTCAATCTTTAAAATCATCCCGATAATATAAATAATAATGGAATAGTTCATAATCCGGCTCCTTTATTTTTCCAGAATATCTGTAATATCACGCAGACCCTTGTGAGTAGTTACTATGATTACGGTATCTCCCACCTGAATTGTATCCTGTCCACGCGGAATCTTGACTTTTCCGTTTCGGTTCAGATATCCGACCAGAAGATTCTTTTTCAGGTTCAGTTCAGATAACGGAATGCCGACTACCGGTGAATTCTCGCGGATTGCAAATTCCAGTGCCTCTGCCTGATTATCAAGAATGTGGTAAAGGGTTTCGATATTACTTCCGATACTGTTCTGCATGGCACGCACATACTGCAGGATGTAATCAGCGGTAATATATTTAGGATAAATAACACTTCCAATATCAAGGTTATCAATCACATCATCAAAGGAAAGTCTGTTTACCTTTGCAACCAGTTTTGCCTTTGAAATTGTTTTGGCAAAAAGAGCCAGGAAAACATTTTCCTCATCCATGTTGGTGAGTGATACAAAAGCTTCTGCGTGTGCAAGGCCTTCTTCCATAAGAAGAGAACGGTCAGTACCATCACCGTTGATGATCGTTGCCTCTGGAAGCAGGTCACTTAAGGTTTCGCAGCGAGCCTCATTCTGTTCGATAATCTTAACAGAAATGTTCATATCTAACAGAGCTTTTGTAAGGTAATAGGAAATAGTTCCTCCGCCAACGATGATCGCGTTCTTTACCTGATTGGTCTTAAGTCCTATTTTTTTGAAAAAAGCTGCGGCATTTACCGGTGATGCCAGAATAGAGACCATATCTCCATCATGGATAACATAATTACCACCCGGAATAGAAACGTGGTCGTGGCTCTCTACTGCACAGAACAGAACATCACATCTCAGAGTTTCGGTAATCCGTGAAATGGCCATGCCATCCAGGTCGAATTCCGGAAGAACCTTGAATTTCAGCATTTCCACACGACCTCTGGCAAAGGTGTCGATCTTGATCGCAGATGGGAAACGCAGAAGACGGGAAATCTCCTGAGCAGCTGCGAGTTCCGGGTTGATGATCATAGTGACACCCAGACGTTTCTTAATAAAACTGATTTCCTTAGCATAAATAGGATTACGGACGCGGGCAATTGTGTGGCAGTGACCTGTTTTCTGCGCAATCAGACAGCACAGCAGATTCATCTCATCAGAGCCGGTTACTGCGATCAGAATATCGGCATTCTCAATTCCTGCTTCCATCAGAGTATTAATGCTGGCACCATTTCCGACGATTCCCATGGCATCAATATCATCCTGAAGAGAGTTGATTACGTTAGAAGAAATGTCTATCAGGGTAATATCAGATTCTTCTTCCTGAAGCTGTTCAGCCAGGGTACGCCCAACCTTACCGCACCCAACAATAATTATTTGCATAATTCCTCCAATAAGGGGGCTGTCACATAAACATTTATATGTGAAACAGCCCCGTTTATATCATATTTTTGTTCTTTTGTTGTTGCTAAAGCAAAGATACTATAGCACTGTTAGGGGTATTTGTAAATATGAAATTTTTGTGATTTATTAAACGGTATTTATTGACATATGACAATTTTTATGCAATCATTTGCATCCGTCGCAGGATGCAGTGCATGGGTTATCAAAACTTGGATTAAATGCGTAGAAGTTCTTTGCATCCAATTCTTCCTGAATAGAACGAAGTGCTTCACCAAATCTCTGGAAATGTACCACCTCGCGCGCACGTAGGAATTTAATCGGATCAGCAATCTCCGGCATATCCCGTACTACCCGAAGAATATTATCATAAGTAGAGCGGGCTTTCTGTTCTGCTGCAAGATTTTCAAATAAATCGGTAATAGGATCTCCTTTACTCTGGAATTCACAGGCATTAAATGGCACTCCGCCTGCTGCCTGTGGCCAGACTCCTACAGTATGATCGATATAATACGGACCGAATCCAGATTTCTCAATTTCTTCCATAGAGAGATCTCGAGTAAGCTGGTGCACGATGGTGGATACCATTTCTAAATGAGAAAGTTCCTCAGTGCCGATGTCGTTTAGGACGGCTGTTGCCATGCGGTTTGGCATGGTGAATCGTTGGGAAAGATATCTCATGGAAGCGCCAATCTCACCATCCGGGCCACCATACTGGCTCATGATATACTGTGCGATTTTTGCGTTCGGCTGTGTAATATTTACAGGATATTGAAGTCTTTTTTCATAATTCCACATAAACTATCTGCACGCTCCTTCCTTTTCCCATGGGAATGGCTGTTCCATCCATTTCCAGATGGTTTCTTCACTTTGGTCTGTACTGTCAATAGTAAGAGGACCAAACATTTCAGCATATTCTTTTAAGAGTTTTTTTCGTTCCTGCACAAGTTCTCTGCAATAAACAAGCGCTTTCTCATCACAGGGATGTGTATCGAGATATAAGTGCATATCATTTACTGCAAAGCTGACCTGATCAATTCGTTCTAACATCTGTCGCTTTGAACAATTCTGCCTCATCTGCGAGCACCCCTCTTTCCGCAAAATGGCTTACATAGCTGTGGAAAAACAGTTCCCACGTTCAATGCATATTTTAAAGGATAATTTTCTATAAATTCCTGACATGGTACATAGGCCATTGCAGGTTCCAGATGCTGCAAATGAGAAAACATTTCATGACTTTTTCCACTACTTCCAGGCATTATACAATTACAGTTCTCTCTGGTTTCATTTTCTCTATTTTTACAGGAACATCCCTGATCATTCATTTTTCTGTCTATAGGCTGAGGTCTGTTCATGCCACAGGTTCTGTTATACGGTCGGCCGCATGAACGTCCCATGTGATAATTCTCCATAAATATTTCCTTTCATTATTATAAATCTGTTTACTCTATATTTTATGTCATGTTATGAAAATCGTGACTAGTGTGCCGACAAGTTGATTCTTGAAGCAATCTTGCAGGATAAATTTTTTTTATTTCAAGGCGGAGGAGAGAGGCGTAGCGGTGGCTGCGTTACTGAGAACGAAGTGAACAGTAATGTAATTTGATTTTGACAGAGATATAAAAATTACTATATATTAAAGAAGAAAAATGTTATACTACATGGGAAACAGAATTCAGATGAATAGCCAGGAGGTACTATATAAGATGAAGCTTACAATACTGGGAACCGGAAATGCAAAAGTAACGAAATGTTATAATACCTGTTTTACATTAAACGAGGGTAAAGAATATTTTATGATAGATGGCGGCGGTGGAAGCACCATTTTGAAACAGTTGGAAGATGCCGGAATCAGCTGGAAGGATATCAGTACGATTTTTGTTACGCATAAACATATCGACCATCTGCTGGGAATTATCTGGATGCTCCGTATGTATTGCCAGGGAATGGCAAGAGGACAGTTTGATGGCGAAGTAGTAATCTACGGACATGACGAAGTGATCAGCCTTCTGAAGCAGATGTCCCAAATGCTTCTGACTGCAAAAGAAACCAAATACATTGGTGAGAAAGTACATCTGAAAGAAGTAAAAGATGGAGAAGAAAGAATGATTCTGGGACACAAGGTAACATTCTTTGATATTCTTTCTACAAAAGCAAAACAGTTTGGATTTTGCATGGAATATGCAGACGGAAAGAAACTGACCTGTTGTGGAGATGAGCCATATAATGAATGTGAACATAAATATGCAGTGAACAGTACCTGGCTTCTCCATGAGGCATTTTGTCTCTTTTCACAGGCAGATAAATTTAAACCTTATGAGAAACATCATTCCACAGTAAAGGATGCCTGTCAGCTCGCACAGGAACTGAATGTTGACAATCTGATTTTGTATCATACAGAAGATAAAAACATCTCCAGACGAAAAGAACTATATACAGAGGAAGGAAAACCATGTTATAAAGGAAATCTTTTTATCCCGGATGACCTGGAAACCCTTGAATTGTAATATAAACGGATAGTGAATTACAGCCCATACATTGCTGCATATTAAAAATGAAGTGATAATGCTACTAAGAAATATATATATTGCTAATTCTATTTTTATGATTTTGTGAAAATATAGCCGGACATATTCACAGACAAATATATCTGTTTACGGTACAATGATAATACACTGTTATAGCGTCCCTGTAAAGCCTGGTGGAAAACAGAACCAGCTTCGATCGGTTCTGCTACAGGATAACCCTCTGCCTGAAGTTCTTGCACAGCAGGGATTACTTCTGTCTGTTCTTCGGTTCCGAGAATACCATGTTCGCCGCAGTGAGGATTCAGACCTGCAATTGCCATGGTTCCGTCTTTGACACCTAATTTTTTGAGTACCTCAAGACTGTGTTTTACATAATCTTTGATATGTTCTTTGGTTGACATATCACAGGCCTTTCTCAGAGATACGTGACGGGAGAGGAAGAAAATTCTCATACCATGAACTTCAAACCAAGGACCGAAATTCGGTATCGAAGGAATCCGTAAATATCTTGGAGCAGAGAACAGACCACTGTTAAACAACATGATCAAACCATGTACAGGATATACTCCTGAAGTTGGTGCAAAACTGTTCTTCGAGGCGGCAGCAGGCGGACTTGAACCGATTTTTGACGGAGATGTGAGTAACAGGTATGAGGTGGCTGATTTCTGCTGTGAAACGGTAAAAGAGTATTTTGATAACAGAACTTTATAATAAGGCTATAGCCTGTATGATAATAAAAAAGGGCGTGTGAAAAAACGAGAGTTTTTTCATGCGTCCTTTTGCTTATGGATGTAATAGTAGTTATATTACATAAAAAAGGGTATAGTTCCCCTTACCCCATAAGAATGCTATTATGAAATCCTATGCGGCAGTTGCACCTTTTTTCTGCTTGTTGTGATATTTATAAAGATTGTGTCCGATAGAAACAAGAAATACTTCGAGCAGTACAGATTTTATTCCTCTTCGGACAATTCTTTTGTACCACCGATCGTTTTTCATGATACCAAAAGTACCTTCTGCCTGGATGGATCTGTTCATCCTCAGAAGTGCTCCCTGGATACTTTCGAGATTTTCTATCACTTCCTGATGCATCGCTGTAAGTTCGCGGTTGATCCGAACAGTACGGTTTTTATCTGTCTTTTTACATTGTTCTGCGTATGGACAGCTGGAGCAATCTTCACACTGATACACTTCTTCCTGACGCCCATACTTGTTTTCCCTTTACGTTTTTTTGATACTGAAGGTAAAATCTTTTCCCGTTTGGGCAACGCATAATCCCGTCTTTCCCGATTGGAAAATTTACTGCACGAAATGGATCTTCATGATACTTCTTGTCAGTAGTCTCTTTCTTGAACATAGGGAACTTCATATATTTTTTCATTCCATGCTGCTCACAGAAGATGTAATTATTGTAAGAACCATATCCGGCATCTGCCACTGGGTATTTCGGATAAAAGCCATATGTCGTATAAAACTTGTTCATCAATGGAATAAAACAATCCATATCTGAGCGATACTGATTTACATCGACAACAGCAATGTACTCATCTGCAGCACCGACCTGTACATTATAGGCTGGAAGCAACTGGTCATTTCCCATGTAGTCTTTCTTGATTCGCATAAAAGTGGCCGAATGGTCTGTTTTTGAGTAGCTGTTGCGCTCTTCTCCGCAGATCTTTATTTTTTCTACATATTCTTCCAACTTGGTTGTATACTCCCTGAGTTTTTCATAATGACGCTGCTGCGTAGTTTTACGATGTCCTCTACCATGAACAAATATCGTTTCATCAATCTGCCAGGCTTCAGCATACTGCTCGGCAGCTTCTTTTAAATACTCTGGTGCATACTCACTATTGATACAAAGCTTTATCCCTGTACATGACAGCTCTTCATTGATTTCCTTAAAGAGTTCAGTAATCTTATCAAAGAGCCGGTATCTGGATTTTTCTGTGGCTTTTTTCCACACCCAGGAATATTTATTTGCATTTGCTTCAAACTTGGAACCATCGATGTATAGATGTTGGAGATCCACATGTTCTGTCTCGAAGATTTTTTTGTTTATGTCTAGAAATATTTCTTCAATGGAATCAGCAAGCACCTCATTAATGAAGTAGCCGAAGGTACGATAAGAAGGGGTTTGATGGTCCATAAGATACATAAAGCGGAGATTGACTTTACACTGATCCTCCAGCTCACGTAACGATATATAGCCATTCGCCATAAATCCAAACAAAACTGTCTTCAGCATACTGACCGGGGCATATCTAAATCTTCCTGTATAATGTTGCGGAATATTTTTCAGATATTTCTCCAGTTCGATTTCTCCCATAAATCTGTCAAAAGTCAGCACTGGATCACAGATGTCCAGATAATCTTGAATTAGCATTGGCAAAACTGCCTGTTTTGGGTTAGAATAAATTATGTTATTAATTTTTTTCACAAGTTAATTATAACAGAAAGAAAGACCTTGAGTTCATTATAAACTCTTGGTCTTTCTTTTTTCAGGACTATTCTTTTTTCACAGCCCCTTTCATTGATTAAGAATTAACGATATCATCAATCTTCTTAAGTTCTTCATCTGAAAAATCAGTATGTCCGATTATCTTGATATTATCAAGAATCTGCTCAGGTTTTGAAGCTCCAATCAGGACACTTGTTACTTTATCATCTTTTAGAATACAGCTAAGAGCCATCTCGGCAAGCGTCTGTCCTCTTTCCATAGCAATTTCGTTAAGTGCCTGAATCTGGGAAAGCTTTTCTGATGTAAGTGCAGTCTCATTAAGAAATCGTCCGTCAGTGGCAATTCTGCTATCAGCAGGGATACCATGAGGTAGCGCTTCGTAAGAAGTTCCTGTGCGAGAGGAGAGAAAGCTATGATACCTTTTCCAAGCTCATAGGCAGTGTCCTTAAGCCCGTTATTCTCAATTGTTCTGTCAAAAATAGAATAACGGTTCTGGTTGATTACGAAAGGACATTTCAAATAGGTTAGGATTTCTGTAGCCTTTTTAAGTGTGGGACCATCATAATTTGAAAGACCTACATAAAGGGCTTTTCCACTTCGAACGATAGAGTCAAGAGCACCCATAGTCTCCTCAAGTGGTGTCTCAGGATCCATTCTGTGATGATAGAAGATATCGACATAATCAAGTCCAAGTCGCTTAAGACTCTGGTCCAGGCTTGCAATAAGGTACTTGCGGCTTCCCCAATTGCCATAAGGTCCTTCCCACATATCAAATCCGGCCTTTGTGCTGATGAGCATTTCATCTCGGTATGGATGAAGTTCTTCCCTGAAAAGCTTGCCGAAATTGCGTTCTGCACTGCCATAAGCAGGCCCATAATTATTGGCAAGGTCAAAATGAGTGATTCCATTGTCAAAAGCGGTAAAGCACATCTGCTTCATATTTTCGTAGACTCTTGTATCACCAAAATTGTGCCAGAGTCCAAGTGAAACAACAGGCAGCTTCAAGCCACTTTTACCGCAGCGGTTGTAAACTATTGTGTCGTATCTTTTTTGACTGCAATGTACATGTGTATATACCTCCATGATTATATCTTTCTGCTACACTTAGGATATCATATTTTTCTTCAATTGCATCCAGCTCTTCATTTCATCCTCTGTTTTCGCTGTATGCTACTGCAATTTCTCCAACAATTCCAGATGAAGTTTCTGCACCTTAATCTTTTGTTTTTGTATATTCACTCTTTGAGTGGACTTTCCTCCTTCGATTTTCTTTAAAGCTTTATGCTTCATAAACTCTTCTTTTATATAGTTTTTTCAAAACAACTATAGTAATATAGAGTTATCACAATCTTAGCTTCCTACTATTCAACGGTTCCTTTTCGCCATATCCAGTGGGGTGGGTAAAGATGACCCAATAAGTGAATGTAATTGAAGAAATTAAAAAAAGGACTATTTTTTATGAACAATATAAAAGAAAGAATAAAAATATTTTCAGGGGCGCAGCTTAAATACATTGCTTTTCTATCTATGCTTATCGATCACACAAACAAAGCGTTAATCTATCCGAATTTGGATGGAGGAGCATTGAATCGGTTGAGTGACTTTTTTGATATTTTAGGAAGAATCGCATTTCCAATATTCATCTTCCTTCTCGTGGAAGGCTATTTCCACACAAAAAATAAATGGAAGTATTTAATTACACTTCTTGTATTTGGAGTAATATCAGAAATTCCTTTTGATATGTGTACAACAGCTACATTTTTTGAAGCCAACTGGAACAATATTATGTTTACGTTAGCCTTGGTGCTTGCCATGATCTGGCTGATTGATGTACTCAAGGAAAAGATGGCAGCATTGCCGAAAGCTTTATGGTATTTCGTATCATTTCTCATTGTGACAGTATTGTGCTTTGCTGCAATGAATCTGGGATTAGATTATGAACACCATGCGGTGCTGATTGGATATTTCTATTATATTTTTCATGACCGACAGGCACTTGCGATTCCATTTTCCTATCTTTCCATGTTCAAAGAACCATGGGCTTTGCTTGGATTTGGCCTGACACTTACTTATAATGGAGAACGTGGAAAACAGAATAAGTGGTTTAATTATCTTTTTTATCCAGTACATTTGCTGATTTTAGGAATTATAAGAATGTGTCTTAAGATTTGAATATGAAATTTTAAAAAGGACTTTTCTTTTAAAATGAACGAAAAGTCCTCTTTTTGCGTAGATGACTGTTATTTCACAGCCCCTTTTTTATTATGCGTATTTTTATTTATCTGCCCCATAATATCTGTCATCGCCGAAGCCAAGGATCAGCATGAAGATTGGCGGTAAGAAGATAAGGCCAATGGCGAATCCTGTGCCTCTGCCGAAGGCTCTTGCAAGCTTAATGCTGTACATAATGCTGATGACGACAAGTATGATTTTTACCAGTATGACAAGCATGTAGACAGTTAAGCTTTCGCCTGTTTCCAGAGTTCCCTGCAGATAAGAAGATATGATTCCCAGGATGAGAGTCAGCCAGAAATATGCGGGCTGCCATGCGATTTTATAAGAAATATAATCGCCATATATTGGAATAATACTTTTCCATCCGGCCTCTCCTGCTTTGGTAAAGATTCTCCAGTTGGCAATGATCTGCAGAAGCCACCATGCAAATGCAATCATCAGATACATACCGCCCAAGAGCATCAGACTACTGATAGCTATAAGTCCCATTTGTGTTCCCCCATTTCTTTTTGTGAGATATGATACATGTATCATTGGTGTAGAAGTGTAGTTGAGAACTATGTTTGTTCTCCTGAAGTATTTATGCTAAATCCATTAAAGCATATTCTCAGTATTTCGTCAATTATCAAAGAAGATTGTAAATTTTATATTTGAGAGTATCGAGTATATGACATAAGGATAATATTCGGTTATAAGCGGGAAAACTATTGTTGCTGTGGCGCAAAACATATACTGCCAGTGAATGAAAAGCTGATAAGAGAAGGGTATAATGAGTGTAATAAAGGATGAGTGAATTATAACAATCCTCTAAATGAATTACTGAAGATTGTACATAAGTGAGGTAAAAACTATGGTAGCAAAAACAATTATGAAAAGGATTGCAATAGCGGTATTATCAGCGGTTATTTTACATGGAGTAACACCTCTGGATAGTTTGAACGTATATGCCTCCGAGAATACGGGAGCAAGCTATACAGCATTGGATCTGTATACATATTTACAGGATCAATGCACTACAGAGTATACATTAACAGAGAAGGCAGAAACTTTTCTGGAAGAACATGATGATTTTTTCCCTGCTTCGCCAGAATTGGCAATACCGGATGAAATGACAGATGCAGAACTGGATTTTCGCCATATCAACAAAAATCCATCCAGATACGGTGATAAGCTGATGAGAATTTCAGAAGCATACGTAATACAGGTTCAGGAACAGGAAATGGAAGAAGGACATTATCTGACATGGCTAAATCTGATAGATGGAGAAGAACAGCAGTATTCTGTTTATTATAATGGAGAATTGGATGACGTTTTTGAGGATGATACAGTAGAAGTAACCGGTCTGCCACTTGGAACCAGTTCATTTGAGAATACCGATGGAGGGGACACTCTTGTTGTTGTATTAGCGGGCTGTAAGGTTAATAATATTGGTTAAAAAGAAATAAAACTCAGAAAAAAGTCACAAATGATATTGAAATAAATGTCTGTATGTAGTATAACCAGACGCAGATAAAAGAAAATTCTTCGGGGTTGTGGTGATCAGCATCAGCTGAGATTCCCTACCGGCGGTTATAGTCCGCGACCCGCTTAGGCGGCTGATCTGGTGGAATTTCAGGACCGACAGTATAGTCTGGATGAGAGAAGAACACGCGATATTTACCATACGTGCTTATTACCCCGGATATATAATCCGGGTTTTTTATATGTTAAAGAAATCCCGGTGCTGGTTGGCTCATTTGCAATGGGACCGATCGCAGGTGTACTGATCGAGCTGGTAAAGATTCTTGTGCATCTGGTAACAAAGGGATCTATGACAGCAGGTGTAGGCGATGTGGCAAACTTCATCTTTGGATGTACATTTGCAGCAATGATCATTTTCCCATTCAATATATTTAAATATACACTGACATCTCTGATCGTATTCTTTATTTATAAGAGAATCCGTGTAGTTCTTAAGGAATATTGATTTTATATCTGATAAAGAATAAATTGGCAGTCCAATAAATATAAAAGAAGAACAGTCGTATGAGGAAAAATCTACGGCTGTTTTTCTTTTTGACGGGTAAAAAATAATTATGGAAATTGGCAGACGGACTTAAAAAAGATAAGATAATATGGTAAGATAAAGCAGACAATATAAACACCTGAATGTGAGGTTTATAAAATGAATGATACAGGAATCAGACCGGAAGTTATAGAAGAAATCCGAAACCTTGCGCAAAAATATGATATTGTAAATCTTGATCGTGACATGCAGGATGAGTTAAGAGAAGCTATAGAGAAGGAGGGGCGGGTTTTGTATGAGAAAGTATGAAAATTGCGTTAGGAATTATAGCTGATGCAAAAGAAGAGTTTTATCAGATGTTTTGTAAATTGAAAACAGAGATAGAAGAAAACTGGCTGTGATAATCAACAGAGGGATAGAAAGCGAAAGGAAGTATCCATTATGGGACAGATACACAATATTGAGAAACTGACAGACTGTAAATTTTTGAATTTGTATCATTTAAATGCAACAAGCATTCATAATACTCCTGTGTCATATTTTGTGGCATCACGTGCGAAGAGTATTAACGAATTAAAGATAAAAACAGGTAAAAACACTCCTGATGGCGTGATCATTTACAGTCTTTACGGAGAGAAAAAAGACAGGGTTGTATTGGTACGTCAGTACAGATATGCAATCGGCGGATACATCTATGAATTCCCGGCAGGTCTGGTAGAACCGAACGAAGAATTCCATGAAGGTGCAGTAAGAGAAATGTATGAGGAAACAGGACTGAAATTCACACCTCTGAAAGTAGATCCGGCATTCGAGAAACCTTATTTCACAACGGTTGGCATGACAGATGAATCCTGCGCAACTGTTTACGGTTACGCGGAAGGCGGGATCAGTAAAGCGGCACAGGAGGATTCCGAAGAAATCGAAGTTGTGCTTGCTGACAGAGAAGAAGTAAAGAGAATCCTGAAAGAGGAAAATGTAGCGATCATGTGTGCATATCAGCTTATGCATTTCCTTCAGGATGAAGAACCTTTTGCATTTTTGAAGGAAGAACTTTAACCAAATCAAGCAAATAACGAAGCAGATGATTTTATCTGCTTGACTAAGGAGAATTAAAGGAGGATTACACTAATGGAAAAATGGCAGAGAAGCTTTTTCCAGCCGGTACTTCCGCTGGGAGAAGATGGACGAAGAGTTACAGGAAGTAAAGAAAACATTGCACTTTCCAGAATGGCAGCAGGAGAGGGAATGGTCCTTCTGAAAAACGAGAAAAACACACTTCCTATCCGGAGAGGGACGAAAGTCGCGCTCTTTGGCAAGGGCACTGTAGATTACGTAAAAGGAGGCGGAGGAAGCGGCGATGTAACTGTAGAATACATCCGTAATCTTTACGAGGGCATGAAGATTAAAGAGGATGAGGGAAAAGTAGAAGTTTTCGATAAACTTGCGAAATATTATGCGGAAGATATTCAGAAACAGTACGCAGATGGTGCAGTACCGGGTATGACAGTTGAGCCGGAGCTTCCGGATGAACTTCTGAATGAAGCGCGAGAATATACAGATACTGCAATAATTACCATTTGTCGTTTTTCAGGTGAAGGATGGGACAGAAAATGTGAAGCTGCACAGGATGGATACGTTCTTGACGGAGAGGAGAAAAGAAACTCCGAGCTGTCAGCGAAGATTTTTGAAAACGGTGATTTCTGCCTGACAAATGCAGAGAATGTCATGGTAGAGAAAGTAAAGAAAGCATTCCCACATGTAATCGTAGTGATGAATGTTGGCGGTATCGTGGACACGAAATGGTTCAGAGACTGTGATGAGATTCAGTCAGTACTGATGGCATGGCAGGGCGGAATAGAAGGTGGTCTTGCAACAGCAGATATACTCTGTGGTGATGTCAATCCGTCTGGTAAATTGTCCGATACTTACGCAAAAGATCTGGAAGACTATCCATCAACAGCAAACTTCCATGAGTCTGCATTCTATGTAGATTACACAGAAGATATTTATGTAGGATACCGTTATTTTGAAACAATTCCGGGTGCAGCGGAGAGAGTAAATTATCCGTTTGGGTTTGGACTGTCCTACACAGATTTCGATTGGAAAGTAACAGGTGCTTCTGAAGAAAACGGTGTGATCACGGTCCTTGCAGAAGTAACTAACACAGGAAAAACAGCAGGAAAAGAAGTTATCCAGCTTTATTACGGAGCGCCACAGGGGAAACTTGGAAAGCCTGCGAAAGTACTGGGAGCATTCAAAAAGACCAGTCTTCTTCAGCCGGGTGAACGCCAGATTCTTACCCTGAAACTTCCTGTGAATCAGATGGCATCCTACGATGATCTGGGTAAAGTATGCAGATCAGCCTATGTTCTGGAGGCAGGAGAATATGCGATCTATATCGGTACAAATGTAAGAGATGCAGAAAAGATCGACTTTACATATGTAGTAAAAGAAGACACAGTAACTGAGCAGTTAAGCCAGAAGGCAGCGCCATATCATCTTCAGAAACGTATGCTTGCAGACGGCTCTTATGAGGAACTTCCACAGCGTGAATATGTGGAAGAAGAAGGACTTCCGAGACAGGATAAATATGCGATTGGTCTCCCATGCCCTGATACAAGAGGACAAAAAGGAATAGACTTTCTTGATTTTCTTGATTCCAAGGGAGTTCGCTTCTCTGATGTAGCAGACGGTAAAATGGCACTGGATGAGTTTATGGATATCCTGACATTGGATGACTGTATCAATCTCCTTGGCGGACAGCCAAATACAGGCTGTGCCAATACATTTGGAATGGGAAATCTTCCGGAATACGGAGTCCCGAATGTGATGACAGCAGACGGACCAGCCGGACTTCGCATTCTTCCGAAATGCGGAGTGAACACAACTGCATGGCCATGTGCCACACTTCTTGCCAGTACCTGGGATGAAGAACTGGTAGAGGAAGTTGGTAAAGCAGGAGCAGAAGAAGTAAAAGAAAATAATATCAGTATCTGGCTTACACCAGCTTGCAATATCCACAGAAGCCCGCTTTGCGGACGTAACTTTGAGTATTATTCTGAGGATCCGTATCTTGCAGGAAAGACAGGTGCAGCTATGGTAAGAGGCATCCAGTCTCAGCATATCGGAGCAAGTGTGAAACATTTTGCAGCCAATAATAAGGAGACAAACCGTAAGGATTCAGATTCCAGAGTATCCGAGAGAGCACTCCGTGAAATCTATCTGAAACAGTTTGAAATTATTGTAAAAGAGTCTCATCCGTATACGATTATGTCCTCCTATAATCTGCTTAATGGTATTCATACTTCAGAGCATAAAGAACTCCTGACAGGTATTCTCCGTGATGAATGGGAATTCGACGGAATAGTTACAACAGACTGGTGGACATTCGGAGAACACTATCGCGAGACAAAAGCAGGAAACGATATCAAAATGGCAGCAGGATATCCGGAACGCATAAAAGAAGCATATGAAAAAGGGTTTATTACTGAAGCAGAAATCCGTCTCAGCGCAAGAAGAATCCTGAATATGATTCTGAAAATTGACTGATGAGTATCATTAATATTTTATACAGGAGCAAAAAAGATAATGGATGAGCGCAAACGAAGTTTACGAAAAGAAATAGTCAGGCTGGCACTTCCAATCGCACTTCAGCAGTTCATGACAGCCCTGGTCGGAGCATGTGATGCGATCATGCTGGGAAAGTTAAGCCAGGATGCCATGTCAGCTGTATCACTGGCCACACAGGTTACTTTTGTATTTAATCTGTTTATGTTTGCATTTATGGCAGGCGAGAATATGTTTGTGGCACAATATTATGGAAAGGGGGATTACAAAGGTATTTCCCAGGTGTTCAGCCTTGTGACAAAGATTTGTGGATGTATTGCAGTGGTATTTCTGGCAGGAGCCCTTTTCTTTCCGGAACAGCTTATGAGAATCCTGACAAATGAGGAAACTCTGATTGTTCTGGGAAGTGAGTATTTAAGGATGATTGGCATTTCCTATGTGTTTTCGGGAATTGCACAGACTTTCCTGGCAATCATGAAGAACTGTGGTGCAGTAAATATGAGTACCCTGATCAATGGGGTTATGGTAATTCTCAATATCGCATTGAATGCTGTTTTCATTTTCGGACTGTCCGGCTTTCCGAAGATGGGAATTAAAGGTGCTGCACTGGCAACCGTATTTGCAACAGTTGTGCAGTTCCTATGGAGTGTTGGTTATGTATTGTGCAGGATCAGAGCTGTGAAATTCAGTCTCAGAAGCTGTGAGAAAAAGTTATTTGGCCGTTTCTGGCAGAAAGCCGTTCCGTTATTGATCAATAATCTTGCATGGGGAATAGGTTTTTCCATGTATTCTGTGATCATGGGACATCTGGGAACGGATGCCGTTGCCGCCAATGGGATAGCAAATATTTCCAAAAATCTTGTTGTATGCTTCTGCCTCGGACTTGGAAATGCAGGCAGTATCATAGTGGGAAACCGTCTTGGTGCAGACCGCCTGCAGGAAGCAAAGGAGGCAGGCGGAACACTTACCAGAACTGCGATTATTGCAGGAATTGTATCAGGCCTTGTCTTGATCGCCTTGTCCCCATTTATCACAAAAATGGTAGATCTCACCCCGACAGCCCGCGGATATCTGCAAAAAATGCTGCTGATCTCTTCCTATTACATCGCAGGAAAATCAGTAAACTGTATGACGATAGGCGGAATCTTCGCAGCAGGCGGAGACTCCAAATTTGGAATGCTGTGTGATTCCGTAACTTTGTGGTGCATCACCGTTCCTCTGGGATGCATCTGTGCATTTATCCTGAAACTGCCGGTTATGGTTGTCTACTTTGTACTCAATCTGGACGAGATTATTAAACTGCCGGTGGTTTATAAACATTATAAGAAATATAAATGGATTAAGAATCTTACATAATTTTACACGCTTCACAGGCACATATACCGGATATCCGGGACTATGTGCCTGTTTTGTCTTAATGATATTTATGCATCCGTGCATAATAACTGATACATAAGATCACAGTGGCTCCGCTCCATGCTGCAATCTCTGCAAAGAAAATACCGTCCTGTCCGATAAAATGGGGAAGGATCAGTGCAGCACTGATACGCATGACAAATTCAGCCATACCACTTACCATAGGCATTAAGGTATCTCCCAGCCCCTGAAGTGCAGATCTGTACACGTACAGAAAGTACAAAACCCAGAGCATGGCAGCCATAATAGAGAGGTATTTAAAAGCAATTGCAAGTACCTGCTGTGTCTGCTGCGGTTCACCTGAGATGAAAAGTGAGAGAATATTTTTTCCAAATAAAAACATGGCAGCAGAAATGATCAGTGAAGTAAGCAGGGAAAGCAGCATACTGCTGCGGACGCCTTTTCTGATCCTGTCAATCTTTCTAGCTCCCAGATTCTGACCCACATAGGTAACGATGGCATATCCATAGGAAATAGCAGCCATTTCCAGCAGACCATAAAGCTTGTTTGTAGCTGTAAATCCTGCCACAAAAAGGAAACCGTAGCCATTGATCACATACTGGACTACCAGACCGCCCACACCGATGATGATATTCTGGAATACAACAGGAATACCAAGCTTCATCAGGCGGGCATTCATGCCGGAGGCAGGCATAAAATCTGCTCTGGTCAGATGAACGATATCAATTCTGCGTAAAATCAGGAAACAGTAAACAGCGGAGAAGCTCTGTGCGATCACAGTTGCGATTGCTGCTCCTGCCACACCCCATCCGAAGCCTGCCACAAAAAGGATGTCCAGTGAGACATTCAGCACAGATGCGATGATCATTGCGGTCAGCGGTGTTTTACTGTTTCCCATAGCCCTTAGGGCAGAGGCAAACATATTATAGGCTGCTGTGGCGGGGATTCCACAGAAAATGATGCGCAGATATAACAGAGACATTCCGATAATATTGGAAGGTGTATGCAGCCCTGTTAATACCAGCGAAGCAAATGACTGGCTGAGAATCAATACTCCGGCTGCGATGAATGCGGTCAGTCGGTAACTGTGAGCCAGAGATTTACGCAGATTTTCGAAATCCTTTGCCCCATAATATTGGGAGAGTTGAATAGAAAATCCCTGAGTGAGTCCTGTGGATATTCCTGTGACAACCCACATCAGAAAGTCAACAGCACCCAGTGCGGCAAGTGCCTCCACACCTGCAACCTGGCCAACGACCATGGTATCCACCATTGTATAAAGCTGCTGACAGATATTCCCCAGCATCAGGGGAATTGCAAAAAGAATGACCAACCGTCCCGGTGAACCGGAGGTCATATCCTGAATCTTGGTTTTCATTGGTATAAAAGTTCCTTTCCGGAGCATATTTGAAAAGATTAAGAATAATTTTTCGAATATGTCCTGATATTTATATTAATAATTTGTAACTATTCAGTAGTCTATTATCCCGCGAGGTGTTTTGGCACGTAAGTACCAAAATCCCGAGACATACAAGCCAAAATGCCATCACCGCAGGTGATTTTTAATGCATTTTGGCTCGTAACTGTGAAGGTACTGAACAGTTACGATAATTTTATATCATTAACGTGAAAAATGAAATATAATATTTTATCCGGACGATATAAGTTTATCTGTTGCAACACACTCTTGAGAGACAATGGCTATTTACAAATATGACAATAACAGGTATCATTCTTTTATAAATACATTCATAAAAGAAGGTAAAACAGAATGAGCGGACTGGAAAAGAAATTTGCCACGAAATCAAAAATCGTAAATTATATTATAAATAGAGAATCCACATCAAAAGTGGAAATATCCAAAGAACTGAATCTGAGTATGCCAACAGTTCTGTCTAATGTAAAAGATTTATTGGAAAAAGGCATCATAATAGAAACTGGAGAATATGAATCCACAGGAGGAAGAAAGGCTAAAAGTATTGGAATCAATCCATCCTATCGTTATGCAATGGGAATTGTGATCACTGCAAATCATCTGGGAATGGTGCTGGTAAATCTGAAGTATGAGATTGTGAAATCAGAGCGGGTCCGTCTGAAATTTGTACCTGATATGTCATATTGTAGTCAGGTGGCAGAGTTTGCGGCGGAATTTCTGGATAATATGAATGATGCAGAACAGAAAGAAAAGCTTCTGGGTATTGGAATCTCTATTCCGGGAATCATTAATCAGGAGCAGAAACTGGTGATAAAATCCCACGCACTGAAACTTGAAAACTATAGTCTCAGTTTCCTGGAACAGGCATTTTCTGTCCCGGTTTATTTTTCAAATGATGCCAATGCAGCAATGATGGCAGAAGATATGAACACCTATCAGAATGCAATTTACCTTTCGTTGAATCAGACTCTTGGCGGTGCATTCTGCATAGGGGGAAAATTGTTTTCCGGAGAAAATCAGAAGGCCGGAGAATTTGGACATATGATACTTGTACCTCAGGGCCGCAAGTGTTATTGTGGAAAATCAGGTTGTGCAGATGCTTATTGCGCTGCAGGCGCACTTGTTGGTGAGTCAAAGGATTCTGTGGAACAGTTTATGCAGCTGCTCAAAAGTGATGATGAAAAGGCAGAGAAAAAATGGGAAGAGTATCTTGATTATCTTGCAATTCTGATTTCAAATCTGCGCATGGCATATGATATGGATATCATTCTTGGCGGCGAAATGGGTGGATATCTCTCAGATTATATGATACCTCTTGGGGAAAAAGTAATGAGGTATAATGGATTTGATCATGATCTGAGATATCTGAAAAACTGTTCTTATAAAAAAGAAGCCTCAGCTGTAGGTGCAGCAAAGCATTTCCTGCAGGATTTTATCGGAAAGATATAGACGATGGCATTCTTGAATGATGATCTGCTGATATACCATAGTAAACAAATAGCTGAATATAACAAATACCCTGATTACAACAAAGAAATGTTGTGATCAGGGTATTTTGTTGTTGTGCGGGAATTGCTATAGGAGGAGTGTTATAGTAACATCTGCATAAAAATAAAATCTATACTTTGTGCAATTGGTAGAAATGAGAAATATTTTTAAATGTTTATTGACAAATTTAGAGATTTGAATAATAATGTAATTACTTTAATAAAACATTTAATAAAAGATAATAAATAACTAGAGGCTCAAAGTATATTCAACAAACAAGGAGGAAAATATTATGTTACAGCAGGTTATGACAAATCCAGGAGAAATCATTTTCAGAGAGGTTCCCGTACCAGAGATTAAAGACAACCAGGTTTTGGTTAAGATTATGAATATCGGTATCTGTGGTTCTGATATCCATGTATATCACGGAAAACATCCTTTTACAAAATATCCGGTAACCCAGGGACATGAAGTATCAGGAGAAGTGGTAAAAACAGGTGATGCAGTAACAGAATTTCATGTGGGACAGAAAGTAACAATTGAGCCACAGGTATATTGTGGACATTGTTATCCATGCCGTCACGGAAAATATAATCTCTGCGAAGAGCTGAAAGTAATGGGATTCCAGACAACAGGAACTGCATCCGAGTATTTTGCAGTTGATGCATCAAAAGTAACACCGATACCGGAAGATATGTCTTATGAAGAGGGCGCAATGATCGAGCCTCTGGCAGTAGCTGTTCATGGTGTTAAACAGATGGGCGATGTAACAGGAATGAATATTGTGGTGATAGGAGCCGGTCCGATCGGAAATCTGGTAGCGCAGTCTGCAAAAGGGATGGGAGCAGCTAAAGTTATGATCACAGATGTCAGTGATCTTCGTCTGGAAAAAGCAAAAGAGTGTGGAATTGACGTATGTGTCAACACAAGGAATAAAAATTTCGGGGAAGCAATGGTAGAAGCCTTTGGACCGGATAAGGCAGATGTTATCTATGACTGTGCAGGAAATAACATTACAATGGGACAGGCAATCAAGTATGCAAGAAAAGGAAGCGTGATTGTGCTGGTTGCAGTTTTTGCAGGAATGGCTGAGATCGATCTGGCAGTTGCAAATGATCATGAGCTTGATATCAAGAGCACAATGATGTACAGACATGATGATTATGTAGACGGAATCAGACTGGTGAATGAAGGAAAAGTGCATTTAAGACCGCTGATCTCTAAGACATTTGCATTTAAAGATTATCTGAAAGCATACCAGTACATTGACGATAACCGTGAGACTACAATGAAAGTGATTATCAATGTGCAGGAAAAATAAAATACCCTGCTGATCATACATAAGCATTATGTAAGACAAAGATATAATAAAAAAGACTGCTGTAGAGAAGACATGAGTAAACGGAAAGACGTAGGATGGCAGCAGTTTCTGCCCTGATGCTGTTTTCGAGATTTTGGGATGCGATCATTCCTGACTGCGTAGAATACGGCTGTACTCAGTATTATGAGACATTCCTTTACTACAATTCCGGGAATTTTATGGATAGTGACAGCAATTGTACTGTTTTTCTACCGTCTGAACAAAAAACGTTACAATGAAATTGTAGAAGACCTGAAAAAAAACAGGATAAAATAAAGAGTGTCGTGAAGTGAATTGCGAATATCAACAGGGTCTCCTTGAGCAGTGCTAGAAAATCTGCTTAAGGAGATTTTTATGTCTGGAGTTTTTGTGGTTGCATTTTTATTTTATATCAGTATAATGGTGGGATAAGTCTGCAGATGAAAGGAAGACAATGCTGACAATATAACGAAGGAGCGAAGTATTATGCTGAAAAGATTCACCAGATATGTAACCCAGAGTGTTGCCGGAATGATCGGGATTTCCGTTTATATTCTGGCAGATACTTTCTTTATATCTGTATATTCAGGTGCTGACGGACTGGCAATCCTGAACCTGATCCTGCCGGTTTATGGGCTGATCTATGCGATTGGGGCTATGATCGGGATTGGTTCCGCTACCAGGTATGCCATAAGCAGGGCAAAAGGAGAAAATACAGATTATTATTTCGTACAGTCAGTAACCTGGAGCATACTGGCTGCAGTTCCATTTATGCTGATCGGAATTTTTATTCCGGACAAAGCATTGGCTTTGCTGGGTGCAGATGCCGGACTGATCGGACTTGGACGAAACTACATGAGAATTATTCTGATCGCAACACCATTCTTCATGTCAAACTATACATTTACTGCATTTGCCAGAAATGATGGAGCACCTTCTATTGCAATGATCGGTTCCATCAGTGGAAGTATTTTTAACATTATATTTGATTATATATTCATGTTTCCTGTCGGTCTGGGATTTTCCGGAGCAGGACTGGCTACTGCAATCTGTCCGATCGTAACAATGAGTGTCTGTACCATACACTACAGAAACAGCAGAAACCATGTGGGATTTCATTGGAAAAAACCGTCATTCAGACACCTGATTTCCTGCTGCCAGCTGGGAGTTTCCGCATTCGTCGGTGAACTGTCTTACGGTGTGATCGCCATTGTATTTAACTTTCTAATCCTGGGAATCGCGGGAAATGTGGGTGTAGCAGCCTATGGAGTTGTGGCAAACCTTTCTATCGTGGCATTTGCAATTTTCAACGGTCTGGCTCAGGGAGCACAGCCCCTGATCAGTGAAAGCTACGGAAAAGTTCAGCTCACTCAGGTAAAAAAACTTCTGAAATGGAGCCTGCTCGTATGCCTTGCAGTAGAAGTAATGATCCAATTGATTATCTGGACAGCAACTGACTCGCTGATTGGCATTTTCAACAGTGAAAACAATGTTCAGTTATTAAATTATGCACACACAGGACTGCGTCTGTACTTCCTTGGATTTATAGTGGCAGGAATCAACATTGTACTGGTGGCATATTTCTCAGCAGTGGATGAACCGAAAATTGCGATTGTCGGTTCATTCCTGAGAGGAATTGTTGCCATTGTTATCTGCGCAGTTATACTTGCGAAATTATTTGGATTAAATGGAATCTGGCTCTCTCTGCTTGCAGCGGAGACAGTTACTTTTCTGACGATTCTGTTTCTGGCATATAAAGACAGAAGAAAAAGAATGGCAGTTGTCTGAATTTATAGCAAGTAAAGCAGAGAGCAGGATTTGGTTAAAATTCAGGAATTGTCCGGATAAAATCAGGCTGTTCAATATCAAGCAGTCTGATTTTCCGTTCAATCCCTCCGGCATAACCGGTAAGGCTTCCGTCTGAACCTATAACTCTGTGGCAGGGGACGATTACGGAAACCCGGTTATGTCCAACTGCACTGCCAACTGCCTGAGCAGACATAGTTTTCAGTCCACGTTTATCAGCTATTTTGCGGGCAATCTCGCCGTAAGTAACTGTCTGACCATAAGAGATCTCCAGTAAAATGTCCCACACTTCTCTCTGAAAATCTGTTCCGATCAAATGAAGCTTCGGCAGGAAATCCGGCTTCTGCCCACTAAAATAAATATCCAGCCAGCGCAGAGCATCTTTCAAAATACAGTTTTCTTTTTCCTCAAAAACAAAATCCCTGTGTCCTGGAAATTCTCCAAAATACTTCTGTCCCTCAAACCAGGCTCCCACAAGCCCAATATCATCAGCTGCCAACAGCATTTTTCCAAGTGGAGACAGATAATAAGTTCTGTAAATCATAATATTCACCCTCATAGAAAAATAAGTAATAATAGATAGCACTTGGCTTCTTATTGGTACAATTCATTATAAAATTTTCGCATGACAAAAGCAATAAAATCTCAGTTTATAAGTCTTGAGATTTTAACCGAATCAAATAAGTTACCTGATTCAACTGTGGAAAGAATTCTTGTATAAACTTCAAAACTGATGTAAGATAAGATTACTCAGTTTGGAGGTTTTATTTTTATGTGGAATGAAATAAAAGATTTCGCTGTGCCGGAACTGGATGTATATGCCAGAACATCTGAGGTGCAGCTTTTACGATATTATGAACCGGAACCGGGAATTTTTATTGCGGAGAGTCCGAAAGTAATTGAGCGAGCTCTGAAAGCAGGATATCAGCCAATCTCTTTTCTGGTGGAGCATAAAGACCTGGAAGGAGAGGCACAGGAAATCCTGAAACAATATCCGGATGTGCCGGTCTATACTGCGGAATATGAACTGTTGGTCAAGCTGACCGGGTTTGCTCTTACTCGGGGAATGCTCTGCGCAATGCGCAGAAATCCACTGCCATCTGTAGAGGAAATCTGCAGAAATGCCAGCCGCATAGCAGTTCTTGAAAATGTTGTAAATCCTACAAACATCGGAGCTATTTTCCGGTCAGCAGCAGCTCTCCATATGGATGCAGTACTTCTGACCAGCGGATGCAGTGATCCGCTTTACCGACGTGCAGCCAGAGTAAGCATGGGAACCGTATTCCAGATTCCCTGGATATACTTTAATAAAAAAAATGTATGGCCACAGGATGGAATGCAGACTCTGCAAAATTTGGGATTCAAAACAGCTGCAATGGCTTTGCGTGATGATTCTGTAGGAATTGATGACAAAGCACTCCGTTCAGAAGAAAAACTGGCAGTTATTCTCGGAACTGAAGGTGATGGTCTTGCATCACAGACAATTGCAGACTGCGATTATACAGTAAAGATACCAATGTCCCACGGAGTAGATTCGTTGAATGTGGCAGCGGCAAGTGCAGTGGCATTCTGGGAGCTGGGACACAGGTAAAGCTCATAATTCCGGAAAAGGAACAGTTTATTGAGAGTATACAGAATTTAACACGAGTTCTGTATACTTTTTTTTATAAAAAATGAAACTTTTTGTTCTTTGACAGGATATATAAGAATGTAAAGGTTAAAAGCTTTTAATTTTTGAAAGTATTAAAAAGAAAGTAGGATTGATATGACAGATGAAGCAGAGCTTTTGCAACGTCTCAGGAACAGAGAAAAAAACTCAATAGATGAAGCAATCCAAATTTATACGCCATATTTGAGTACTGTTTTGTATCATATGGCCGGTAATTCACTGCCGAAAGAGGATATTGAAGAAATTGTGGCAGATGTGTTTGTTATACTCTGGAAGAATGCTGAAAGGATAGATTTGCAGAAAGGTACATTACGGTCATATCTTGCTGCTGTTGCCCGAAATTTTGCTCTGAAACGGATAAACAGAAAAACGGATCATATAGTTCTTGAAGATATTGAACTGTCAGATGGCAAAGATTTCATTGAAGAGAATTTTCACAATAATTATGTATGGGAAACAGTTATGAGCCTTGGCGAACCTGACAGCGAGATTTTTGTAAGGTGGTATAAATTTGATGAAAAAATCAAGGACATTTCAAAAGCAATGGGGCTTAATATTTCTACAGTGGAACAAATATGTATTATGTACATTATATAAATAAATTGGTATCGGATGATTACGAATTGACAGAACAAGATAAAAAAGACCAGGCCAGTGGAAAAGTTGTATTCAGTTACGATGACAGCGCTTCTCAGATTGTAGTCAGTCAGGTTCAAAGCGTTAACTGGAATAAAGATGGCATCCAGTATGATTTGCTTCAAATAGATGGAAAATTATCTGCCGGTGAACTTGCAGATATGGCGAAAGAGGTTATTAATAACGGAAGATAAAGAAAAAAGATGGTGAATTCAGTCCGGTTCACCATCTTTTTGTAACTGTTGTGAAAATACCTGTATCGCAGTTGATGTATAATGTGTTATAATACATAGAAAAAGATGCAGGTAAGATTATATTTTATTCAGACATCAAAATGTATAATCTACACGGAATGGAAAGGAGCGGTAAATATATGAAATATGAAATTAAAGGTGATACACTCCCAGTTGTAATCTGCTATCTGGACAATGGTGAAAAGGTTGTGACAGAGGGCGGCGGAATGTCCTGGATGTCACCAAATATGAAGATGGAGACAACCTCCAATGGCGGAATCGGAAAGATGTTTGGGCGTATGTTCTCCGGGGAAAAAATGTTCCAGAATATCTATACAGCAGTCGGTGGAAATGGAATGATCGCATTTGCATCCTGTTTCCCAGGATCTATCCGTGCGTTTGATATTACACCGGGAAATGAGATCATCGCACAGAAATCAGCTTTTCTTGCCAGCGAAGCCAGCGTAGACTGTTCTGTACATTTCAGTAAAAAATTCAGTGCAGGTCTTTTTGGTGGTGAGGGATTTATCATGCAGAAATTTTCCGGAAACGGAACACTGTTTGCCGAGTTTGATGGACATGTTGTAGAATATGAATTAAAAGAAGGTCAGAAGATCGTAGTTGATACCGGACATCTTGCCGCAATGAGTGCCGGCTGTAAGATGGAAATCGTGACAGTTCCGGGAGTAAAGAATATGCTTTTCGGTGGAGAAGGGGTATTTAATACAGAAATTACAGGTCCTGGTCATGTATGGCTTCAGACCATGCCAATCAGTAATGTGGCAGGAGTTCTCAGACAGTATATGCCGTCGAGTAATAACTAAAAAACAAAAAACATTAGTGTGCCGACAAGTTGATTCTTGAAACAATCTTGCAGATGAAGAAATAAAAGTAAAACCTTCGAATATTCAGAGAAAAAATCTGAATATTCGGAGGTTTTTATATTGTGATGTCAGAGTCAAAAGACTCTGAGCTCCTGGATTCACGGTTTTATAGTTATTATGCAGTATGATCAACAGAAGCCACAGGTGGTAAAGTAGAGCATAAAGTATTATCCTGGGAAAAGGTTTTCATGATGCCTGAGATTGTCTTATGCAGATATGGACGATATTCTGTCATGGATACTGGCTGCTGATACAGAATACAACTATAACAGGTAGACCCTACCAGTTCAATAATTGTAAATAGAAGCAACTCCGGATTCTTATAATGAAGCCCATTCTGAGCCAGCATATCCAGATATGACTGATAGAAATTGTATTCGTCATCCGGCATCTTCTCTTCAAAAGCACCCTTAAATACACCCCAGGCAAGATTCTTCGAAATAAAAAGCAGAAGAGTGCGGTCCTGATCAAGTGCTGTCAGGATAAAATCTACAATAAAATGTACCTGCTCGTCAAACTGTGTGATATGCGCATCCTGCAAAGCTTCATGTGCGCGGAAAAACAGTTCTCCTGTTTTATGGGAAACGAGCTTATTGCGAATATCATATTTATCTTTAAAATAGAGATAAAAAGTACCCTTGGCTACACCTGCCTGATTTACGATATCTGAAATCGTAGTCTTTGTGAGTCCCTTTGTAGTAAATAACTCAAAAGCGGTGTTAAACAGAGCATCCTTTTTCTTCTTTTTATTTAGCTCCAGTTTTCCCATTACAGTTTTTCCTTCTTTCTTCAAAGAGTTCATACTTTTATTTTAAACAAAAATGACTAAAAGTCAATATTGGATTTTGGATAATGAAAGCAAAAAAATGATAGAACCATAATCGGGCAATAGAAAGAAAAATACTGTCTATTTATTTGTCGAAAAAATTTAGACAAATTGTGAAGAATGATTATTGACTACCAGTCATTTTTGGTATATAACATTCCATGAAATAAAAAATGACTGTTGGTCATAGAATGATTAAACAGTATCAATAAGAAATAAAAAGGAAAAGGAGAATAAAATGATTAAGGTAGGAAAGTGGATTGCAAAACACAAAATACTGATCATTATCATCGGGATTATCTTACTGATTCCGGCATATCTCGGTATGGCTGCAACCAAAATCAATTACGATGTATTAAGTTATCTGCCAGACACCCTTGAGACCGTTGAGGGACAGGATATCATGGTAGACCAGTTTGGAATGGGAGCGTTCTCCATGATAGTTGTGGAGGACATGGAGCTTAAGGACGTAGCTGCTTTAAAAGAAAAGGTTGAAGCAGTTGATCATGTCAAGAAAGTATTATGGTATGACAGTGTTCTGGATGTTTCCGTTCCTGTTGAAATGCTTCCGAAAGATTTAAGAGAGGCATTCTTTAATGGAAATGCGACAATGATGATCGCATTGTTTGACAATACAACATCATCTGAAACTTCCATGGATGCTGTAACAGAGATCCGTAAGATTACTTCAAAGGATTGTTTCGTCAGTGGAATGACAGGTATTGTTACTGATATCAAACAGATTGCACTGAAAGAAATGCCAATCTATGTTGTGATTGCATCCTGTCTTTCTCTGGTAGTCCTGCTTCTTGCAATGGATTCCCTGGTTGTGCCGGTGCTTTTCCTGCTTTGCATAGGTGTAGCAGTTTTATATAACCTCGGAAGTAATATTTTCCTGGGCCAGATTTCCTATATCACACAGGCTCTGACAGCGGTTCTTCAGTTAGGCGTTACAATGGACTATTCTATTTTCCTGCTGAATAGTTATGAGGAAAATAAGAAACGATTTGAAGGGGATAAAGAGAGAGCGATGGCGCATGCCATCAATGCAACTTTCAAATCTGTAATCGGAAGTTCCATTACCACAGTGGCCGGATTTATTGCACTTTGTTTTATGACTTTCTCACTTGGACGAGATATGGGTATCGTTATGGCAAAAGGTGTTGTGATCGGTGTTTTCTGTTGTGTAACATTGCTTCCGGCATTAGTACTCACTTTTGATAAAGCAATTGAGAAGACAACACATAAGCCATTACTTCCAAGCTTCGATAAAGCATCTGCATTTATCACAAAGCATTATAAAATATGGCTGATCATTTTTCTGGTAATGCTCTTCCCGGCAATCCATGGAAATAATAATTTAAAGAACTACTATAACATTGATAAGTCACTTCCGGCTACTCTGGACAGTAACGTGGCGAATGCAAAGCTTCAGGAAACTTTTGATATGAACAATGTTCATATGGTCTTATTAAAGAAAGGACTTACATCAAAAGAAAAAACAGAAATGCTCAACCAGATCAAAGATGTTGACGGAGTAAAATGGGCCCTTGGAATGGATTCCTTCGTAGGTGCTGCATTCCCGGATACCATGATTCCGAGTGATTTGAAGAAGATGCTCGAGAGTGATGAATATGAGATGGAGTTCATCTGTTCCCAGTATAAGACAGCGACAGACGAGGTAAATAATCAGATTGATGAGATTCAGAAGATTGTAAAGAGCTACAGTCCGGAATCTATGGTAATCGGTGAGGCACCTCTGACAAAAGACCTGCAGGATGTTACAGATGTAGACTTAAAGACAGTAAATACAATCTCAATCCTGGCAATCTTTATCATTATTATGGTTGTGTTTAAATCTATTTCACTTCCATTTATCCTGGTTGCAGTTATTGAATTTGCAATTTTCGTCAATATGTCTGTTCCATATTATCAGGGAAAAGAAGTTGTATTCGTAGCAAGTATCGTTATCGGATGTATCCAGCTGGGCGCAACAGTTGACTATGCGATCCTGATGACCAGCAGGTATCAGAAAGAACGTGGACTTGGAAAGAATAAAAAAGAAGCGATTGCCATTGCGCATAAGACATCCATGAAGTCAATCGTAATCAGTGGATGCAGTTTCTTTGCGGCGACCTTTGGCGTTGGTCTTTATACACAGGTCGATATGATCGGAAGTATCACAAACCTGCTTTCACGAGGAGCGGTTATCAGTACACTGGTTGTATTGTTGATCCTGCCGGCAATGTTTATGATATTTGATCCACTCATCTGCCACACATCTATTGGATTTGCCAAGAAGAAAAACGCAGAAGAGAAGAAATAAAAGATTAAAAGAGAAATAAAAAGAAATTTATTGTAAAGAGACAGAATAAAAAAGGAGTAGTCTATTATGAACAGAAACAGAAAGAAAGCAGCTGCAGCAACACTTGCAGCAGGTATGGCTGTAGTTCTCGGAGCAGGTACTGTAATGGCTGCAGCACAGACAGGTGATAACAGCGTTCAGAAGGAAGAAACCGTTTATGTAAATACAACTGCAGATGGAGAAGTAACAGATGTTACCGTATCCGACTGGCTGAAAAACTCAGGAGACAGTTCAGATTCTGAGATCAAGGATACTTCTGATCTGGAAGATATCAAGAATGTAAAAGGTGATGAGACATTTACCCAGAGCGGAAATGATCTGACATGGAGTGCTGAAGGAAAAGATATTTACTATCAGGGTAAAACAGATAAAGAACTTCCGGTTTCCGTAGGAATCAAGTATTACCTGGACGGTACAGAAGTTTCACCGGATGATCTGGCAGGAAAGACCGGACATCTTAAAATGGAGGTTACCTATACAAACACTTCCAAAACAACCAAGAAAGTGAATGGTAAGAACACAGAGATTTATTCCCCGTTTGTTATGGTAACAGGAATGATTCTTTCTACAGATAATTTCTCTAACGTAACAGTAGATAACGGTAAAGTTATTTCTGATGGAAGCAGAAACGTTGTAGTTGGATTTGGTATGCCGGGAATGAAAGACAGTCTGGATATGTCTTCAGATATTGCTGATGAAGTGGATATTCCGGAAGGGTTTACAATGGAAGCAGATGTCACAGACTGCGAGATGAGTTCTGCATTTACCGTAGCATTAACTGATATCTTTAAAGATATCGATTTTGACAATATAGACGGACTTGATGATCTGAAAGATTCCATGAAAGATTTGACAGATGCTGCGGTAAAACTGGTAGATGGAACAAAAGATCTTTATGACGGAACAAATACATTAAATGATAAATACAAAGAATTCTATGATGGAATCGGAACATTAAAATCCGGTGTCAGTGATCTTAATGATGGTGCGAAGGAACTGGATGACGGAGCACAGCAGTTAAGCAGCGGAGCACAGACATTAAACACAGGAGCACAGTCTTTAAGCAGCGGTGTTTCTTCCTACACGTCTGGTGCAGATACACTTTCAGCCGGAATCAAACAGTATACCGCAGGTGTGGATACACTGGACAGTAAGATGGCAGAATATGAGGCAGGAATGAAGTCTCTTTCTGATGGCGTAAATGCCTATGTTTCCGGTGGTAACCAGCTTGCAAGTGGCGTGCAGAACTATGTAAACGGAACCAGCACTCTGACAGACGGAATGCAGCAGTACATTGCGGGAGTTAACCAGCTTGCAGGTGGCGTGAGCCAGTATGCAGGTGGAATTAAGAGTCTGGTAGATGGAATCGGACAGATCGTACCGGGAATTGATACTGCAGTTACCGGAATTCAGACAGCAGTAGATAAAATGACTGCTCTTTCTTCCCAGATTGATGCAGACCAGATTGCTAATTTCAGCAAAAACATAACTGATTATACAACAGGAGTTTCTACTTATACTTCTAAAGTACAAGAATATGTTGGAAGTGTAGAACAGCTTGCAGCAGGTCTGGATCAGCTTGAAACTGCACTTAAGAGTATGGGAACTTCTGCAGCTTCAGAGGTACAGGCAAGTGCACAGGCAATGTCCGGTCAGTTAAGTGACAGTGCAGATACAATGAACAGCCAGGCAGATGCGATTGAATCCTGGATCAGTGATTCTTCAGAAGCTTCAGTAGATGCTTCTTCAGTAGAGGCAGGAGTTGCAGCTGTCAGCAGCCAGCTGGAAGCGGCAGAATCTGCTTTATATAATATTGATTACAGCAACATGGATGATGAGACAGCAGCTGCAGTAGAGGCAGCTGTTGACGGTGCGTTAGGTTCTATCCAGGCAGCAGCAGACAGCGCATCCAATATTGACACATCCACGATCACAGCTTCCGCACCTGACACATCAGCGCTGCAGGCAGCAGCAGACAGCTTAAGAGCATCTGCTGACAGCGCGGCCTCCGCAGCAGATACACAGGAAGCAGCAGTAAACAGCGGCGTTGAACAGCTTCAGCAGCAGCTACAGGCATTAAGTCAGGGAATGCAGACAGTGACAGCAACTGTAGAGCAGTTGAATGCAGGTGCAAAACAGCTTACTGCAAATGATGGCACACTGACAGCTTCCGGAAGTCAGCTTTCTGAACTTGGAACACAGATTGCTAACGGCGTAAATGGTATGAGTACATTGTTTGATGGCCTTGGACAGCAGATGCCTGCAATGTTACAGGGAATTGAACAGCTTAAGAGCGGATCTGAACAGCTTACAACAGCAAATAAATCCCTTCAGAGTGGATATGAGAGTCTTGCAAAAGCAAGTACTGAGCAGATGATCTCCGGTGCAGATACACTTCTGAGTTCCGGAAAGACTTTGACAGATGGTATCACACAGCTTCAGGGTAAGAATAATGCAAACGCACAGGCGCTGTTAAAAGGTGCAAAAACACTTAAGAGCGCAAGAAAGAGTCTGACAAGTGGTATGTCACAGATTAGTTCAGCAACAGGTCAGCTTACAAGTGGTGTGGAAACCCTTGCATCCAACAGTGGTGCTTTGTATAGCGGCGCAGATCAGCTTTCTTCTAACAGTTCTACATTAAACAGCGGGGCATCTCAGCTCGCAACAGGAGCACAGACTCTTGCAACAGGAGCACAGACTCTTGCATCCGGAACAGGAAGCCTTGTTTCAGGAACACAGACACTGCTTGATGGAACAAATGAACTGTCAGACGGAAGTGACCAGCTTAAAGATGGTATCAAAGAACTCAACGATGGGGCAAAAGATTTAAATGATGGTCAGAAGAAGTTCTACAAAGAAGGTATCAAGAAACTGGATGATGCAGTAAATGGAGACCTTCAGGATATCCTTGACAGATTTGAGGCAATTCAGTCTGATGATGTAATGTACACAACATTTACAGATAGATCCAGTGATATGGATGGAAATGTTAAATTTATCTTTGAATCCGATCCGATTGAGATTGATGATGAGAAATAATAGGAAAATATCTTGAAAAATGGGGCAGAGGCATAATGCATCTGCCCCATTGCTTATACAGAAAGTTTCTGTTATAATGAAGTACGATTTAGGGGTGATTCCCTATTACAGGAAACAAAAACAGAAAGCGGCAGGTGATTAAATGTCAAATACAAAATCACAGAAGCAATCTTATACGTCTTCATCAGGAAGAAGCAATACGCGGCGAAAGGCGAAAGCAGATTATTATGATTACAGTCTTGTTGCGGTTATTGTTTTACTGACCTGTTTTGGACTTATCATGCTATATAGTACAAGCTCCTATACGGCAGAAATAAATTATGGAGATGATATGTTCTTCTTCAAAAAACAGGCCATGATCAGTGTTGCGTGTATTATTATGGCACTTGTTATTTCCAGAATCAATTATTGCATACTTAATCGTTTTGCAGCTGCTTTATATGTAGCAGCATTAGTATTAATGACATTGGTTAAGACACCTTTGGGACAGTCCTCACATGGCGCGCAGAGATGGTTGAATCTTGGACCGATTCAGTTTCAGCCGGCAGAGATTGCAAAGATTGCGGTTATTGTCTGTCTTCCGTATATGATTGTTCACATGGGAAAGAAAGTACGTACTTTAAAGGGATGTATGGTTCTTGCCGGTGTAGGAGGTCTTCTGGCATTTGCTGCATATTTATTTACAGATAACCTGAGTACGGCGATCATTATTTTCTGTATTACCGCAGGATTGATCTTTGTAGCACATCCGGATATGAAGATTTTTGTGATTATCGCGGCTGTCGGTATCACATTAATTGTGGTGGGAGTGCTGATTTTAAATGCGACTGCAAGTGTAGATGGAAGCGGAAGTTTCCGTCTGAGACGAATCATGGTGTGGCTACATCCGGAAGAATATGCGGATACATGGGGATATCAGACGATTCAGGCATTATATGCGATTGGTTCAGGTGGCTTTTTTGGCAGAGGACTTGGAAATAGTATTCAGAAACTTGGAAGTGTACCTGAGGCACAGAATGATATGATTTTTTCTATTATCTGTGAAGAACTTGGAATTTTCGGTGGACTGATCGTTCTGATGCTGTATGCGTATCTGCTTTATCGATTATTCTTTATTGCACAGAATGCGCCGGATTTATTTGGATCACTGATGGTCAGCGGAATCTTTATTCATATAGCACTGCAGGTAATTCTGAATATAGCAGTTGTTGCCAATCTGATGCCAAATACAGGTGTTACATTGCCATTTATCAGTTACGGAGGTACGTCGATACTGTTCCTTATGGCGGAGATGGGCCTTGCGCTGAGTGTGGCAAGGCAGATTAAATTTGAGAGCTAATAATATGTATGGTATGTATTCTGACGATAATGATAGTTACAGAATATCGTTTTAAGCATACGTTACTGAGCACGTAGTGAACAGTAACACCTACTGTTTACTATGTGCTCAATAATATAAAATAGTGCTTGACAAACAAAAGAGAAGAATATATACTTTGAACATCAAAGTAATTGATGCAGCTGAAACCAAAGTTGTTATATGACGATGATATGGTTAGAAGTAGAGAAGAAAGCGGTTGACCGCTTAAATGAAAGAATGAAGAAACAAGTAATAACCGGAGGCAGAAAATAGGATATTCCGGGCTTGGATTAAAGGAGAAAAGAACTATGTTAGAAAAAATGAGTGAAATGATCGCAGAACAGTTAAATTGTGATGCAGCAGAGATTACTGCTGAGACATCTTTTAAGGATGACCTTGGAGCAGATTCCCTTGATCTGTTTGAACTGGTTATGGCTCTGGAAGATGAATACAATATCGAGATTCCGGCTGAAGACCTTACAGACTTAACAACAGTTGGTGCTGTTATGGATTACCTTAAAGGTAAAGGCGTAGAAGCTTAATTACAGTGATTTATGAATCGTTCCTTGGAGTCAGAAATGACTCCGGGGATAATTTTTTGATATTATAATTTGAATATCAAAATATTTTAAATCAAAATAATTTGAAATAATAAACATACTAAAGAGAATTTATACTGGTTTAAACGAATCTAGAGGAATACTTTTATCCACTTGACTATTGAGTAGAAATGAAGAAAGGAAAATGATATGTCCAAAATTGCATTTGTATTTCCAGGACAGGGCGCACAGTACACAGGAATGGCAAAAGATTTTTATGAAAAATTTCCTGTAAGCCGTGAAGTATTTGAAAAAGCTTCGAAAGTCTCGGGGTTGGATATAAAGACGTTGTGCTTTGAGGAAAATGAGAATTTAAATATTACAGAATATACACAGATTGCAATGCTGACAGCAGAAATCGCAATCTTAAGAGCTGTAGAGGAAGCGGGAATCCACTCTCAGGTAAATGCAGGACTAAGCCTTGGAGAATATGGTGCGCTTGCAGCCTCTGGAGTAATGAGAGAAGAGGATGCATTTGCCATAGTAAGAAAAAGAGGAATCCTGATGCAGGAGGCATATCCGACAGGCGGTGCGATGTCAGCAATTCTTGGAACAGATGCAGAACTGATTGAGAAGATTTGCGAAGAGACACCGGGAATCGTATCCATTGCCAATTATAACTGCCCTGGACAGATTGTGATCACAGGAGAGAAAAAGGCGGTTTTGACAGCGGGAGAAGCATTAAAAGCAGCCGGCGCAAGACGTGTGATTCCGCTTAAGGTCAGTGGACCGTTTCACTGCGAGCTTCTTAAGGAAGCAGGTAAAAAGCTTGGAGAAGAACTGGAGAAAATAGAAATCCAGACTTTCACAATTCCGTATGTGACAAACGTGACTGCACAATATGTTACAGAATCAGACCAGGTAAAGAATCTGCTGGTAAAACAGGTTTCTTCTTCTGTCCGCTGGCAGCAATGCGTGGAGCAGATGATAAATGATGGTGTAGATACGTTTATTGAGATTGGACCGGGAAAAACTCTGACAGGCTTCCTCAAGAAGATTAACAGGAATGTGAAAGCATTACACATAGAGAAAATAGAAGACTTGGAAGCAGTAAGAAAGGAGTGCCTGTAAATGCTGGAGAATAAAGTTGCACTTGTCACAGGTGCGGGACGTGGAATCGGACGTGCGATTGCAATTGCCCTTGCGAAAGAAGGTGCAGAGGTAGTCGTTAATTATAACGGTTCTGAAGAAAGAGCAAAAGAAGTAAAACAGACAATCGAAGAAAATGGCGGAAAAGCTTCTGTATATAAATGTAACGTCAGTGATTTTGAGGCATGTGAAGCTATGATCAAAGACATTGTGAAAGAGCATGGACGTCTGGATATTCTGGTTAATAATGCAGGAATTACGAAAGACGGATTGATCATGAAAATGAAGGAAGAGGATTTTGATTCTGTATTGAATGTGAATCTGAAAGGTACATTTAATACAATTCGTCACAGTGCCCGTCAGATGTTGAGACAAAAGAGTGGAAAAATTATTAATATTTCTTCAGTTTCCGGAATTCTTGGAAATGCGGGACAGGCAAATTACGCAGCGTCTAAAGCAGGTGTGATCGGTCTGACAAAGACAATGGCAAGAGAACTCGGAAGCCGCGGTATCACAGTAAATGCAATCGCACCGGGATTTGTGGATACAGAGATGACAGGTGTTCTTTCAGAAGAAATCAGGGAAAATGCCTGCAGACAGATTATCCTGGGACGATTTGGAAAACCGGAAGATATCGCGAATGTGGCGGTATTTCTGGCATCAGACAAAGCAGATTATATCACAGGACAGGTCATCAGTGTGGATGGTGGAATGAATGTATAAGTTTTCCCAGGGATATAAAATCGGGAAATACGATGAACTGTAAAGTGAGAATAAGATATTGACAGATAACTAAGACCAAACCCAGGAAACAGGGAGAAAGGGGAATAATCCATTATCCTCAAAGAGGATAAACAGAGATTATATGTAATAAAATGAGAAGAGTTGTAATCACAGGAATGGGAGCAATCACTCCGGTAGGATTGAGTGTAGAAGAATTCTGGAACAGCGTGAAAGAAGGCAAAACAAATTTTGCGGAAGTCACACGTTTTGATTCAAGTAAATACAGAGCACATATGGCAGCAGAAATCAATAACTTCAATGCAAAAGATTATATGGATTTTAAATCGGCAAAGCGTATGGAGCTTTTCAGCCAGTATGCAGTAGCTGCGGCAAAAGAGGCAATTGAGCAGTCCGGACTGGATATGACGAAAGAAGATCCATTTCGCGTTGGATGCAGCGTTGGAAGTGGTATCGGAAGCATGCAGGTTGTTGAGAAATCCTGTGAAATTCTTAACACGAAAGGACCAGGCAGACTGAATCCACTGATGATTCCGCTTCTGATTTCCAACATGGCATCCGGAAATGTCTCCATTCAGTTTGGACTTCGCGGAAAAAACATCAATGTTGTGACTGCCTGCGCGACAGGAACCCACAGTATCGGTGAAGCATATCGTACCATCCAGTGTTCTGATGCAGATGTTATGGTTGCAGGCGGAACAGAAGCTGCCATTACACCAACAGGATTTGGCGGTTTCGCGGCACTTACTGCGCTGACATCTTCCACAGATCCTAAAAGATGTTCTATTCCGTTTGATAAAGAAAGAAGCGGCTTTGTCATGGGCGAGGGTGCCGGTGTCGTTGTTCTCGAAGAACTGGAGCACGCAAAAGCACGCGGTGCGAAGATTCTTGGTGAAGTTGTAGGATACGGTGCAACAGGTGATGCATTTCATATCACGTCTCCGGCAGAGGACGGTTCCGGAGCTGCCAAAGCTATGGAACTTGCCGTAAAAGAAGCTGGAATTTCCACAGATGACGTATGGTATGTAAACGCTCATGGCACAAGCACACATCATAATGATTTATTTGAGACAATCGCTATTAAGAAAACATTCGGTGAACATGCAAAAGAAATGAAAGTAAATTCTACGAAATCTATTACAGGACACCTTCTCGGAGCAGCCGGTGCTGTAGAAGTGATCACCTGTGTAAAAGAACTTCAGGAAGGCCTGATTCATCAGACAGTTGGTTATCAGGTGCCAGATGAGGAATGTGACCTGGATTATGTAGGAGATGGCCCGGTTAAGATGGACATTAAATATGCATTATCCAACTCTCTTGGATTTGGTGGACATAATGCTTCCTTACTTATTAAGAAATACGAGGACTAAGTAGATGGAATTATCAAATATACTGGAACTCATTCATGCAGTCAGCGATTCTAATCTGACAGAATTTAATTTGCAGGATGGAAACTTAAATATTTCCATGTCAACAGAGAAGACAATCGTACAGCAGGTAGCCGCAAGCGCAGATACAGCATCCTTTGCGGCTGGTTATCAGCCAACAGTACAGCCGACTTTACAGGCTGCCGCACAGAATCAGAAAGACACAGACAGAGCAGATGATACACAAAAACTCACTGGAAATATAGTGAAATCTCCACTTGTGGGAACCTACTATGCAGCTTCCTCACCGGACAGTGCCCCATTTGTAAAAGTGGGAGATAAAGTAAGTAAAGGGCAGGTCTTGGGTATCGTTGAGGCAATGAAGCTGATGAATGAAATAGAATCAGAATTTGACGGAACAGTTAAAGAAATTCTGGTAGAAAATGAGCAAATGGTAGAGTTCGGACAGCCCATGTTTGTGATAGAATAATGTACTCTCGGAATCTTTTTGTACTTGATTTTATGAGAAGATTTTTTGTCAGATGTGCCCGGATTTTTGAGGCGTACGCGGTGCGTACGTTGATAAAATTCGGGTGCATCTGGCGAAAAATCAGCCATAAAAGCAAGTGCAATAAAGACTCCGAGAGTACATAATAAAGGAAAGGAGGTATTGCTGCTGTATCAGGAGTAAACAGTAGCAGATAAAGCTCATGAAATTAACAACAAAAGAAATTATGGAAATTATTCCACACAGACATCCGTTCCTTTTAATTGATACGATTGAAGAACTGGTGCCGGGAGTGAAAGCAACAGGAAAGAAATGCGTAACTTATAATGAGCCATATTTTGCAGGTCATTTTCCGCAGGAACCGGTAATGCCGGGAGTACTGATCATTGAGGCACTTGCCCAGACAGGAGCAGTTGCAATCTTAAGCAAACCGGAAAATAAAGGAAAAATCGCATACTTTGCATCTATCAATAATGCGAAATTTAAAAATAAAGTAGTACCCGGAGATACTCTGACTCTGGAAGTAGAGATTATCAAAGAAAAAGGTCCTATGGGAGTCGGCAGAGCAAAAGCCACCAATCAGGATGGCAAGGTAGCAGTAATCGCAGAATTGACCTTTGCAGTAGGAGCATAAAAATGTTTGGAAAAATTTTGATCGCCAATCGTGGAGAGATTGCAGTGCGGATCATCCGCGCCTGTCGTGAAATGGGAATCCGTACGGTTGCTGTTTATTCGGAGGCGGATAAAGATGCCTTACATACTCAGCTTGCAGATGAAGCAGTCTGCATTGGTAAGGCGGCGTCTACAGACAGCTATCTGAATATGGAACGGATTTTAAGTGCTACGATTGCCACAAAGGCAGAAGCGATTCATCCGGGATTTGGTTTTCTGTCAGAGAACAGCCGCTTTGTAGAAATGTGTGAGAAATGTAACGTAGCATTCATTGGTCCGTCCGCAGAAGTAATTTCCAGAATGGGAAATAAATCTGAGGCAAAAAACACTATGCGAAAAGCCAAAGTTCCGGTAGTTCCGGGAACAAAAGAGCCGGTTTATACAGTCGCACAGGCACAGGAAGCTGTAAAGGAGATAGGCTTTCCGGTCATGATCAAGGCATCCGCAGGTGGTGGCGGAAAAGGAATGCGAGTGGCAAGAAACGAAAAGGAATTTGGCAAATTATTTGAGACAGCGCAGCAGGAATCGATACATTCTTTCTCTGATAATACGATGTATCTGGAACGATTTGTGGAGAATCCAAGACACGTAGAGGTACAGATTCTTGCCGATAAATACGGAAATGTGATCCATCTTGGAGAACGTGACTGTTCTGTACAACGCCGCCATCAGAAGATGATCGAAGAATCACCGTGTATTGCAATTTCAGATAAACTTCGAAGGAAAATGGGGGAGACAGCCGTTCTTGCCGCAAAAGCCGCAGGCTATGAAAGTGCCGGGACAATCGAATTTCTTTTGGACCAGTCCGGAGAATTCTACTTCATGGAAATGAATACCAGAATCCAGGTAGAACATCCAGTGACAGAATTTGTATCAGGCGTGGATCTGATTAAAGAACAAATCCGTATTGCAGCAGGAGAACCATTAAGTATCAGGCAGAAAGACATAGAAATTCGCGGACATGCCATGGAATGCAGGATTAATGCAGAAGATCCTGCGAGACATTTCATGCCATGCCCGGGTAAGATCACAGGATTACATCTGCCTGGAGGAAATGGGATACGTGTAGACACCGCAGTATACAATGACTATGCAATTCCACCATACTACGATTCCATGATTGCGAAGATCATCGTCTATGACAAAGACCGTCACAATGCTATCCGCAAAATGATCAGTGCACTGGGAGAAGTTGCAATAGAAGGGGTAAAGACGAACGTAGATTTTCTGTATGAACTCCTCAACCAGCCGGATTTCCAGGAAGGAAATATCACCACAGATTTCATACCACAGCATTATCCGGATTTGTGATAAAGATTTTATAGAGAAATTACGGCGCTAAAACGACCCGCCGCAGGCAGAATTGATTTGAGAAAAGAAGAGAAACGGGTTACATAAAGGAGCAGGATCAATGGCAGACTTAAAAAGATTTTTTAAAAAAACAATTTCAGAAGAACGGCATAAACAGGCCGCATCTGTTTCCGTACCGGAAGGGTTATGGATTAAATGTCCGAAATGCGGAGAAATGGTTTATAAAGAAGACGTAATATCCAATGCCTATGCGTGCCCGAAGTGCGGAGGATATTTTAGAATCAGCGCAAAACGCCGCATTAAGATGATCGCAGACGAGGGAAGCTTTAAAGAATGGTTTACGGGAATTGAAAATAACAATCCCCTGGACTACCCGGACTACCCACAGAAAATAGAAAACCTGAAAGAAAAAACCAGACTGGATGAAGCAATCTTAATCGGGGAAGCCACCATCGGAGGGATCCGGACAGTAATCGGCGCCATGGATACCAGATTTCTGATGGCATCCATGGGCTATGTAGTCGGAGAAAAAATAACCCGCACATTCGAAGAAGCAACAAGACAGAAACTTCCGGTCATTCTTTTTTGCTGCTCCGGCGGTGCCAGAATGCAGGAAGGAATCATCTCCCTGATGCAGATGGCAAAGACATCCGCAGCCATTAAACGCCATTCAAAAGCAGGATTTCTTTACACCGCTGTACTGACAGATCCAACAACCGGAGGCGTTACAGCAAGCTTCGCCATGCTTGGAGACATCATCCTGGCAGAACCTGGCTCATTGATCGGATTTGCAGGTCCAAGAGTCATCGAACAGACCATAGGTCAGAAACTGCCAGAAGGCTTCCAACGCCCGGAATTTCTTCTGGACCACGGCTTTCTGGATGGAATCGCAGAACGTGGATCCATGAAAGAGGTATTATCTTTGATATTAAAAATGCACAGCACCAGAGAACAATACAAAGAATTTCCTAAAGAAACTGTCGCAAGAGCAATTGATACTTTTGGAAAAAAGAAAAAACAAAAGAAACAAAAAAATTTCACTGCCTGGGACAGAGTTAAAATTGCCAGAAGTAATGACCGCCCGTCGGCCGCAGAGTATATTGATACAATCTTCGACGACTTTATGGAATTCCATGGTGACAGAGGTGTTAAAGATGATGCCGCAATCATCGGCGGAATTGCCACGCTCGACGGACAGCCGGTAACAGTAATCGGAATCCGTAAAGGCCACACTACAAAGGAAAACATCAGATGCAACTTCGGAATGCCCTCCCCGGAAGGATATAAAAAAGCTCTCCGTCTGATGAAACAAGCCGAGAAATTTGGCCGGGCAGTCATCACATTCGTAGACACCCCCGGAGCATTCTGCGGACTCGAAGCCGAAGAACGAGGACAAGGAGAAGCCATCGCACGCAATCTTTTGGAAATTTCTGATCTCAAAGTGCCGGTACTCTCTATCGTAATCGGAGAAGGCGGCAGCGGTGGTGCCCTTGCATTGGCCGTAGGAAACGAAGTCTGGATGATGGAAAATGCAACCTACACCATTCTCTCCCCGGAAGGATTTGCATCCATCCTCTGGAAAGATAGCAAAAAAGCCCCCGAAGCCGCAGAAGTTATGAAAGTAACAGCAGCACACCTGAAAGAACTGGGAATCATTGAACGAATTATCCCCGAAGAACACCCCGCCAGCAAAGAAACCCTTCCGGAAATCGCAGAATACATGAAAATCCGCATGAAACAATTCCTTATAAACCAATCCGGAAAAACCGCAGAGCAGATCGCGCAGGAAAGGTATGAAAGATTTCGCAGAATGTGAGAACTAACGTTATGTTATACAGCCAGTATCCACCATGCGTCCCCTTTCTAAAACAAATTAAAAAAATTCCCATATCCTGTCTTGAAATAAAAAAGCCTCTGACGTATAATAAACCCGAAAGTAGAAAGGCGCTGCTTTTAAGCAGGGCCTTTTTTTACAGATTGACTAAAAATTCAGGAGTGAAAAGTTATGGCTAAGATCAGAACAAGATTTGCACCAAGCCCTACAGGCAGAATGCATGTTGGAAATTTAAGAACAGCATTATATGCATACCTCATTACAAAACATGAAGGCGGAGATTTTATCCTCCGTATTGAAGATACAGACCAGGAACGTTACGTAGAAGGCGCTGTAGACATTATTTACCGTACACTCGCCAAAACAGGACTGGTTCATGACGAAGGTCCGGATAAAGACAAAGGATTCGGTCCGTATGTACAGAGTGAACGTCAGGCACAGGGAATCTATCTGAAATACGCACAGCAGTTAGTAGAACAGGGAGATGCTTACTACTGCTTCTGTCAGAAAGAAGAATTGGAAGGCATGAAACGAGTTGTTGCAGGCAAAGAAATCTCTATCTATGACAAACGCTGTCTCAGACTTTCCAAAGAAGAAGTACAGCGCCGTCTGGATGCCGGAGAACCACATGTTATCCGTTTCAACATGCCGACAGAAGGAACAACAACCTTCCATGATGTAATCTATGGAGATATCACAGTAAATAACGAAGAACTTGAAGATTTGATTCTTATCAAATCTGACGGATATCCGACTTACAACTTCGCAAATGTTATTGATGACCATTTAATGGAGATCACTCACGTAGTAAGAGGTAACGAATATCTTTCCTCAGCTCCGAAATACAACCGTATTTATGAAGCATTCGGATGGGATATCCCGGTTTATGTACATTGTCCTCTGATCACAGATGAGACACATCAGAAACTTTCTAAACGTTGCGGACATTCCTCATATGAAGACCTGCTGGATCAGGGATTTGTTTCAGAAGCAATTATCAACTATGTTGCACTTCTTGGATGGAGTCCGGCTGACAACAGAGAAATCTTTACACTGGATGAACTGGTTCAGGCATTTGATTATCATCATATCAACAAATCGCCGGCAGTCTTTGACGTTGCAAAACTTCGCTGGATGAATGGTGAGTATATTAAGAAAATGGATCCGGACGAATTCTATGAGAAAGCTCTTCCATACATGAAAGAGGTTCTGAAGAAAGATTATAACTTTAAGAAGATTGCCGGAATGGTTCAGACAAGAATCGAGACATTCCCTGATATCCCGGCTCTGATCGATTTCTTTGAGGAAGTACCGGAATATGATTCTGCTATGTACTGCCACAAGAAAATGAAAACAAATGAAGAGACCTCTCTTGCAGTATTAAAAGAAGTACTCCCGGTTCTTGAAGAGCAGGAAGATTACATGAATGATCCGTTATATGAGGCATTAAGCGGCTTTGTCAAAGAGCACGGTTATAAGAACGGATATGTAATGTGGCCTTTACGTACTGCTGTTTCAGGTAAGCAGATGACACCTGCCGGTGCAACAGAGATTATGGAGATCATCGGTAAAGATGAGACGATCAAACGAGTAAAGGCGGCTATTGAGAAATTAAGCAAATAAATATGAAGAGAAATCCATCTCAGCTTCGGGCTATCGCTCACCTGTCGGGACCTATGATGGTTCTGGCAGGTCCCGGCTCGGGGAAAACATCCGTTATTGTGGAGAGAACTGCATACATGATCAATGAGGGGAAGATACCGGCTTCTTCTATTTTGGTTGTAACTTTTTCCAGAGCAGCGGCGACAGAGATGAAAGAACGATTTTTGAAATTCGTGGGACAAGACAGAAGCGAAGTGACTTTTGGAACATTCCACGGAATTTTTTATGGGATCTTAAAGGCGGCATATCATCTGAGTGCGGCTAATATTCTTTCTGAGGAAGAGAAGTATAGTATTCTGAGGGAAATGACTGAGAAATATGGACAGGAAATGGCACAGGAAGGAGATTTTCTTGAGGAGATTGCCAAAGAAATCAGTGTTGTAAAGGGAAATTGTATTTCTCCGGAGCACTATTATGCTTCTTGCTGTTCAGATGAGATTTTCAGGGATATTTTTCGAGGATATAAGCAGACGCTGAAAGCAAAACGCAAACTGGATTTTGATGATATGATATTGTGTTGCTATGAACTTTTTTCCCAGAGACCAGATATTCTGAATGCATGGAGACGAAAGTTTGTCTATATCCTGGTGGATGAGTTTCAGGATATTAACAGCTTGCAGTATAAGATTTTGCAGATGCTGGCTGCCCCTGCCAATAATTTATTTATTGTGGGGGATGATGATCAGTCTATCTATCATTTTCGGGGAGCGAGACCGGAGATCATGCTGAATTTTACAAAGGATTATCCGAAAGCGGAGACTGTTCTTCTGGATGTAAATTACAGATGCAGTAAGAATATTTTACATACAGCGATGGAAGTGATTTCATGCAATACGAAACGATTTAAAAAGCAGCTTACTACACCGAATGAAGAAGGAATGCCAGTCACCTGCAAGGAATTTGATAATCCCAGAGAAGAGTATATGTGTGTGGTAGCGGCTTTGAAAAAGAGACTGGAGCGTGGTGAGAATCTGGAAAATACAGCGATTCTGCTCCGTACCAATCAGGAGTCAGAAGGGCTGATTAATGCATTGATGGAGTATCAGGTTCCATTTACCATGAAAGAGCAGCTGCCCAATCTTTTCCGCCACTGGATCTGCCGCAGTATTCTGGCTTATCTTGAGATGTCGGCAGGTGACAGAAGCCGGAAGAATTTTCTGGAAGTGATGAACAGGCCTAATCGATATATTTCAAGGGAAGCTTTGAAGAATACACAGATTAATTTTGAGCAGTTACGGGAATATTATAAAGATAAAGACTGGATGTGCGACAGAATTACTACATTGGAGACTCATCTTAAGATTCTTGGCACACTTTCTCCTTTTGCCGCAATTAATTTTATCCGAAAAGGAATGGGATTCGAAGAATACTTGCGCGAATATGCACAGTATCGTAAAATAAAACCAGAGGAACTGCTTGAAACTCTGGACAGGATTCATGAAAGTACAAAAGGGATGAAAAACCTTGCACAGTGGCAGGTATACATAGAGGAATATACAAAGAGACTGAATGAACAGGCGAGAAAGCAACAGGATCACAGAGAGGGAGTGACCATATCCACCCTTCATGCTGTGAAAGGCCTGGAATATGATATCGTGTATATCCTGAATGTCAATGAGGGAAGTATTCCTTACCGTAAGGCAGTTCTTGCAGAAGCAGTGGAAGAAGAACGAAGATTGTTTTATGTAGGTATGACGAGAGCAAAGAAGAAACTTGTACTTTCCTATGTGAGACACCAGTATGAGAAGGAACGGGAGCCATCTCGGTTCCTTGAGGAGACAGGCCTATGAATAAAGGAGTAATTTATTATACGAAGATACGGGAAGAATATGTGGGTGCGCATATGGAACACATGATCGCGGAGAAGCTTTTGGAGACTGCGCTCAGAAAGGAATATAATATCAATCTGAGTTATGAGCCGAGAGCGGAAGGCGAACATGGGAAGCCTTTCCTATCTTATCGTCCGTCTTTACATTATAATATCAGTCATTCGGGAGAATATGTGGTATGTATTCTGGCTGACCAGGAAGTTGGAATTGATATACAGATTCACCGTAAGGCCAATTATGAGAGGATGCTTAAGCGCATGGTACCGGAAGATGAGTATAATGAGATTCTGGCAAGCGCGGATATGCAAGAGCGTTTTTTTGAACAGTGGGTATTACGGGAAGCTTATATTAAATGGACCGGTGAAGGGCTTTCCAGGGACTTAAGGACAATATCAATGAATGAAGGCAGCAGTATGCTCCTTGACATGGAAGATGGTTACAGTGGAGCCGTATGGGCAATGAATCCCATGGAAATCTGCTGGAAGTTTGAAGATATCATACTACTTGGGTAAGACATGAATAAACAGACGAAGAAAGAAATCCGAAGACTGGCAGTGAAGGTGCTGATGGTTGTATTTGCACTTGGACTGGCTTTTTGGGGATATGCTTTCGTATACAGAGGTAAGACAGAGCCTCCTGCAAAATATCTTGTAACGAATCAGGATGCAGCAGTGTATTCACTGCGGGGACAGATTCAGATGCTGTCACAGCAGGAGGAATTGAACAAATTTGCTTTTGATGGCAGAAAAAAAGAAAAGGAGTACGGAACTTATATCATTCCGGGGCTGAAATATACCAGAACGTTTCTGAATGCACAAGGTACGAAGCAGGCAGTATGTACATCCATGACCCCGCAGGGCCTTGCGGTAACGGATGAGTATGTACTTGTAAGCGCATACTGTCATACGGCAAAACACAACTCCGTTATATATGTGATAAATAAAGAAACTCACAGATTTATCAAAGAAGTCGTGCTGCCTGGTCTGCCTCATGTAGGGGGACTTGCATACGACCCGGATCATGATATGTTGTGGTACTCTTCAAATACGAATGGGATTGCGCAGGCAGTCAGTATTAAGATGGATGTTCTGAGAGAGTATAATTATGCAGACAACCATATGCCTGTGCAGGTAAACCAGACATGCAGTCTTTACGGAATCGTGAGAGATTCCTTTATGACCTTTTATAAGGGATGCCTGTATGTTGGCTGTTTTAACAAATATACAGAAAGTATGATCGCAAGATATGCGGTAGATGAGCAGGGAGACCTGGTGAATACTTTTGACGAGGAATTAGGCATGATGTTTGAGATGGCAGTTCCTCTGGATTATTCTACGATATCAGAGCAGGCACAGGGGATGGCTTTTTATAACGATAAATTGCTGCTGTCCCATTCTTTTGGAATTTTACCGTCTCGAATTGTTTTCTACGAGCAGTCAGATAAGAGACTGTATGTAAATGAAAATTCCGCCAGATCATACAGAATGCCTGAGATGATCGAGCAGATCGTAGTAGATGGAGATGAACTCTACGTACTTTTTGAATCAGGTGCCTATGCGTACAGAGGATATGCAGGCAATGTGGTAGACCGTGTGCTGAAACTGGATCTTACTAAAATGGAAGACTCCTATCAGGAAGAGTAATAAAAACGGTTTGTCCACATATATTATGATATGCAGGATTGCGGGAGCTGTTTACAGCGGAGCAATCTGTAGATATTGAGGTAAAGAGGTGAGACACATAGAAGCGCAGCAGATTGAAAACCTGTTTGCCGGAAATATCCGGCAGTTACTGATGGATGCGGAGCTTAACTATGATAAATTATATGAAATACGCCTGAGGGTAGGGCGTCCGTTATTTCTGACATATGACGGAGGAGAATGTTTCTTGAGAAAACCGGGCCAGGAGCAATATCTGGTAACAAGGGAGGATCTGAAAGAAACATTAGAATACGTGACAGGATATTCCCTGTATGCTTATGAAGATGAGATCAGACAGGGATATATCAGTGTTCAGGGCGGTCACAGAGTAGGAGTGACCGGTAAAGTCGTGCTGGACAGAGGCAGGATCATGGGAATGAAGTATATTTCCTGTATTAATGTCCGTCTGGCCCATGAGATCCAGGGATGCGCGGATAAAGTAATGTCTTATATCCGTACAGAGAAATGGGTTGCAAACACACTGATCATCTCACCGCCGAGATGTGGAAAGACTACCTTATTGAGAGACATCATCAGGCAGTTGAGTAACGGCTGGGCAAACACTCCTGGCCTGACTGTCGGTGTGGTGGATGAGAGAAGTGAGCTGGCAGGATGTTATCAGGGGATTCCGCAGAATGATCTGGGGATGCGCACAGATGTGCTGGATTGCTGTCCGAAATCGGAAGGAATGCAGATGCTGGTGCGTTCCATGTCACCGGATGTGGTGGCTGTGGACGAATTGGGATGTGAGGAAGATTTCAAGGCAGTTGAGTCAGTGATCCATTGTGGATGTAAGCTGATCGCAACTGCACATGGAAATTGTCTGGAAGATGTTCTGGAGCAGCCATTTTTCTATAAGCTCATGAGTGAAAAGGTATTTGAACGATATATTATTCTTGACAAAAATGATCAGGCAGGTTGTCTCGAGGCCGTGCTTGACGAAAATGGCAGGGTATGCTTAAAACAATAGGATTATGTGTGATTATGATTTCCGGCATTGGCATTGGATCAGCCAAGAGTGCTGAACTTGGAAAACGAAAGAAAATGCTGGAAATGATTTTACGGATGATCATCCTCTTAAGAGGGGAAATACGCTATGGAAATAAATCTCTGTACGATGCTTTTACAGGCGCTTCCGGTAAACTGGAAGGAAAGTACAGAGAATTTTTTATACTTACTGCACAGGAGATGAAAAAGAAAACAGGAGTGACTTTTGGCAGAATATTCAGAGAATGTGCAGGGAAATGTCTTGATCTGAACTGCCTTTCTAAAGAGGAAAGAGAACGTTTTTATTCACTGGGAGACCGACTGGGTTATCTTGGGTTGGAGATGCAACTGAAACAGTTGGACCAGCTGGAAAAAGAAACCGAATATGCAATCAGGGAACTTGAGAAAGATTTTCATGAAAAAAGAAAATTATACCGCAGTATGGGAATTCTGGGCGGAATATTTGTAGTTGTTCTTTTCCTGTAATGGAATCAAAAGGCAGAAGCCGGAAAGGAGAGACTGTGGAGGTAAGCCTTATTTTCAAAATCGCTGCAGTGGGAATTCTGGTTTCCATTCTCTGCCAGATTCTGAAGCACAGTGGAAGAGAAGAACAGGCATTTCTTGTGAGTCTGGCAGGGCTTTTGATGGTGCTGTTCTGGATTGTTCCGTATATTTATGAATTGTTTGAGAGTATTCAACAGTTATTTGTACTTTGATCAGGCAAGTAGTGAAAGCGGATTTCGAATACTTGATCCAATTGAAAATATTAATCTGTAATCCTATGCTTAGCATCAGAAAGGATGACGATCATGGATATTGTAAAAGTTTCGGTCATGGGAATCTGCGGAATGATGTTAGGATTTATTTTGAAAGAAACCAGACCGGAGTTTGCAGCACTTGTGACTATGACAACCGGTTTTCTGATCCTTAGTCTGGCGGCCGGAAAGGTTTCATATTTGTTTGAAACGATGAACAGACTGAAAGAAAGCTTTCCCATAGACAGCAGTTATCTGACGGTTCTGATAAAGATCATTGGTATTACATATATCGGACAGCTTTCATCAGCAATCTGTAAAGATGCTGGATATCAGACGATCGGAACACAGATAGACCTTTTTTGCAAGTTGTCAGTAATGGTATTAAGCATGCCGGTGTTGCTGGCAATCCTTGATACGATTTCGGAGTTTATGATATGATGCAAAAAGAAATACGCCTACATAAGAAAATCCTGCGCAAGAAGATACTGCGCAGGATAGCGGCAGTGATGATCATGCAGGGTATTATCTGGGGTATTATATTTTTGGGGAAGCAGACAGTACTCGTAAAAGCTGCTACGCAGAATGAGCAGCAGGAAGAATCGACTTCTTTGGCATTACAGGAGCAACTGCTCGATGAAATACAGATTGATGATATGCAGAAGATGCTAAACGAGATTATGGCTGACCATACATTTTCCGTCAGAGAAGCATTACTGAATTTAATAAACGGGGAAGAACCGATTTCAAAAGAGACTGTACGAAGTTTTTTGTGCAGTCTCTTTTTTTCGGAAATGAAGAATGAGAAGGAGATGATATGGAAACTGTTGCTGATCATACTGATTGCGGCGGTGCTGGCAGAGTTTGCAGATGTATTTGGAGATGGACAGGTTGGAAGTATCAGTTTTTATATTGTTTATCTTGCTCTGTTTATGATACTGATGGAGAACTTTACACGATTAGGAAATGTTCTGTCGCAACGGCTTATGGAACTGGTAAATTTTATGAAAGTATTGTCTCCGGCTTATTTTATGACAGTAACTGCTTCAACAGGGGCTGCAACGGCAGCTGTGTTTTATGAGGGTGTTCTTTTGATGGTATGGGCGATTCAGTGGCTGCTTGTAAATCTGTTTCTTCCTGTCATTAACTTGAGCGTACTTCTGAAGATGGTAAATCACCTGTCAAAAGAAGAAATGCTCAGCAAAATGGCTGAACTTCTGGATGTTGCTGTGAGCTGGGGGCTGAAAACACTTCTGGGAACTGTAGTGGGGCTTCAGATTGTGAGGAACATGGTAAGTCCTGTGATCGATACGTTGAAAAGATCTGCCATAGGAAAAACTGCAAGTGCAATCCCCGGAATCGGAAATGCGGTAACTGCGGTGACAGAGCTGGTGCTGACCAGTGCGGTGATGGTTCGAAACAGTCTGGGAGTTGTGATCGTCATTTTATTGCTAGTGATCGGAGCAGGCCCGGTGCTTCATTATGGGAGCCTGTCACTGATCTATCGCTTTCTGGCGGCACTTGCACAGCCTGTCTCGGATAAAAGAGTTGTGGGAGCGCTGACAACAATGGGAGAAGGCTGTGCGTTGCTTCTGAAACTTCTGATGACTGCGGAAGTACTTTGTATGCTGACTTTTTTAATTGTTATTGCAGGCGTATCCTGAAACAATCATAGCACAGCTGATTTTCCTGGCCGGCTATAGAATATTCAGCAGGAGGAGTGGATGAAAAAAGAGCTGTATTTATGGATCCGGAATCTGGCTGTGTTTTATATTTTTTTTACAGCTGTTCTCAATCTGGTTCCGGATAAAAAATATGAAAAATATGTGCGTTTTTTTATGGGGCTGCTACTGATATTTATGATGAGCACACCGATATTTTCTATTCTTGGAAAAGGTCAGGAACTGACGGTGAGTTTTCTGGAGAACTTTTCGAGGGAGAATAAAGAAAAAGAACTTCAGGAATTTCAAAATCTACAAAAGATATATCTGGAAAAAGGCTATGAAATGGAGCTGGAACAGAAAATCAGAGAATCTTTGGAAAAAAGAGGCATAGAAGTATATAAGGTGAAAGTAAATATAGAAGGAGAGGACGCGCAGGCAGATATTTTACTAAAGAAAAAGATTTCGCAGGAAGAGAAAAGGGGGATCGCAGATGAACTGGTGGAAGAATGGGGGATTAATGAAAACAGGATTCATATCCAAACTGCCAAAGATGAGTCCGGCAAAGTGGGGGATTCTCTTACTTCTTGGGATACTTCTGGCCGTGGCAGCGATGCCAGTCTCTGATAAGAAACAAAAGACCACTTTTGCATTGAATGAAACAGCAGATCTTCAAAAAAGCATGTTGGAAGAAAAACTGGAAGCGCTTCTTGAAAATGTGGACGGAGTGGGAAAAGTACAGGTCATTCTGATGACAGATGAGAAGAAGGACGGACAGAGTTTTTATAATTCCGGCACGATACAGGTGACAGGCGTTCTGATCTCGGCAGAAGGAGGTGGAGATCCTGTGGTGGTACGGGAGATTCAGGAGGCAGTAATGGCATTATTTCAGGTGGACGCTCATAGAATTAGAATAATGAAAATGAAATGAGGAGAGAAATGTGAAAAAAGTCATCAAAAAAAATCAGGTCATCATTACATCACTGGCAATTCTCATTGCAGTAGCAGGATATCTGAACTTTGCAGATGTAGATCTCGGATTTAAGGATAAGGAAGCAAGTACGGACAGCAGCAGTATCCTTGAAGATGCGGGATATGATCTCACAGATGAGACAGCCCTTTTGGATGAAAATCAGTCGGATAAAAGTGCAAGTCTTACAGATGACAGCCTCACAAACAGCCAGGAAACAGATACGCCGGGAGAGGCGGTGCTTACAGGCTCTACTGGATTTGCCGCACAGGCAAAAATCAGCAGAGAACAGGTTCGGTCTCAGAATAAAGCTGACCTCCAGGACATTATCAATAATGAGGGGATTGATGATGAAGAGAAGCAGGAAGCAATACATACCATGGTTTCTATGACAGACCTTTCGGAGAAAGAAGCGGCGGCAGAACTTTTGCTGGAAGCGAAAGGATTTAAGGATGTCGTGGTAAATCTTACCGGAGAAACCGCAGATATAGTAGTTCCGGATGCGGAACTTTCTGATGCTCAGAGGGCACAGATCGAAGATATCGTAAAAAGAAAGACAGGAATTGCTGCAGAGAATATTGTGATCACTCCGCTGAAAGAAGGAGAAGATGTTGCAGAGGACAGCGTAGACACAGCGGCAGATGTTGGTGAAAGTTCAGACACATCAGACGGATCATCAGATGATACTTCCTATGAGGACAGTGAGACATCCGCACAGCCATATGAAGATGCAACGATTGACACGACTGACATTTATGATTGACAGCCCGACAGAAATATCCTGAAAATCAACAGACATATATCTTGACAGAAAAGCGGTGCATATACTAGAATAGGAATGCTGTAAAAAAATAGGAAACGTAACAGATACTGTTTGGCTGGATGCTGGACAGTTGCAGATAATAATTAATTTAAAAAAGCGCACAGGAGGCTAAACGTGTCTAAGTATACGAACGAAATAGAAAAAAGAAGAACATTTGCCATTATTTCCCACCCGGATGCAGGTAAGACAACACTGACTGAGAAATTCCTGCTGTATGGCGGAGCTATCAACCTTGCCGGTAGTGTTAAAGGTAAGGCAACTGCCCGCCATGCAGTATCAGACTGGATGGAAATCGAGAAAGAGAGAGGTATTTCCGTTACCTCTTCTGTTCTGCAGTTTCATTATGACGGATATTGTATCAATATTCTTGATACACCGGGACATCAGGACTTCTCAGAGGATACTTATCGTACACTGATGGCGGCAGACTCTGCTGTCATGGTAATTGATGGTTCTAAAGGTGTCGAGGCGCAGACAAGAAAATTATTCAAAGTCTGTGTTATGCGCCATATCCCGATTTTTACATTCATTAATAAAATGGACCGTGATGCAAACGACACATTTGATCTTCTGGACGAAATTGAGAAAGAGCTTGGAATCGCAACATGCCCGATCAACTGGCCAATCGGTTCCGGTAAGAAATTCCGCGGTGTCTATGACCGTAACACCGAAAAAATTCTTACTTTTTCTGATACACAGAAGGGAACGAAAGAGGGTGTCATTGAAGAAATTCCGTTAAATGACAGTCATGCAGATGAGATTATGGATCCGGAACAGAAAGCACAGCTTCTGGATGAAATTGAGCTTCTGGACGGAGCAAGCGCAGATTTTGACCAGGAGCTGGTAAGCAAGGGGAAATTAACTCCTGTATTCTTTGGTTCTGCTTTGACAAACTTTGGTGTGGAAACGTTCCTGGAGCATTTCCTCAACATGACTACTTCACCGCTTCCGAGAATGTCTGATGCCGGAGAGATTGATCCTATGGATGATAATTTCTCAGCATTTGTATTTAAGATTCAGGCCAATATGAACAAGGCGCACAGAGACAGAATCGCATTTATGAGAATCTGTTCCGGTAAATTTGATGCTTCCCAGGAAGTATATCATGTACAGGGGGACAAAAAAATGCGTCTGCTTCAGCCGCAGCAGATGATGGCTGAGTCACGTCATGTAGTAGATGAGGCATATGCGGGAGATATTATCGGTGTATTCGATCCGGGCATCTTTTCTATCGGTGATACGATCTGTGCACCGGGTAAGAAATTTGCGTTTGAGGGAATCCCGACATTCGCACCGGAACATTTTGCAAGAGTTCGTCAGATCGACACCATGAAGAGAAAGCAGTTTGTAAAGGGAATCAATCAGATTGCACAGGAAGGTGCAATACAGATTTTCCAGGAGTTTAATACAGGTATGGAAGAGATTATCGTAGGCGTTGTAGGTGTCCTGCAGTTTGATGTTCTGAAATATCGTCTGGAAAATGAATATAATGTAGATATCCGTCTGGAGACACTTCCATATGAACATATCCGCTGGATCGCAAATAAAGAAGAGGTAAAAGTGGACAAGATCGTTGGAACTTCTGATATGAAGAAAGTTACCGATCTTAAGGGAAATCCTCTGCTTCTTTTCGTAAATTCCTGGAGCGTGGGTATGACAGAAGACAGAAATCCGGGCTTAATATTAACGGAATTCAGCAAATAACCCTTTTCATTTATCTGCCGATTTGGTATAATGGACAAAGATTAAGAGATTCCTTAGGAGGTTTTTCAATGGCAGAGAAGAGAACAACATATAAAATACAGGATTTAGGCGGCATTGGTGAAGTTCAGATCGCAGACGAAGTGGTTGCTATCATTGCCGGACTTGCTGCTACAGAAGTGGATGGAGTTGCTTCCATGGCAGGCAATATTACAAATGAACTGGTAAGCAAGCTTGGAATGAAGAATCTTTCCAAGGGTGTTAAGGTTACTGTACTTGAAGGAGTAGTAACAGTAGACCTGAACCTGAATATCGAATATGGCAGAAATATTCTTGAGACAAGTAAGAAAGTCCAGGAGAAAGTAAAATCATCCATAGAGAATATGACAGGCCTTGAGGTTGCAGATGTCAACATTCATATTGCCAGTGTAGATATGGAGAACGAAAAAGGAAAGTAACCCTTTCCTTTTTTGTGTACTTAAGAAGATAATAGAAAGGAAAGCTGTTTATACAGCGGGAATTATGCGAAGAAGAGAGCAGAGAGAACATATTTTTAAATTACTGTTCATGACAGAATTTAATTCAGAGGAAGAGATGAGTGAACAGCTTTCGCTTTATTTTGATACTCTGGAGGAGCTTTCAGGGAAAGATCAGGAGTATATGAGCCAGAAATATCGTCATGTACTTGAGAAATTAGATGAGATCGATGTATTGCTAAATGAGACAAGCAGGGGATGGAAGACTAAGCGAATGAGTCGTGTTGACCTTACTGCTCTGCGTCTGGCAGTGTATGAGCTGAAATATGACAAGGATGTACCTACAGGAGTTGCCATTAACGAGGCAGTAGAACTTGCCAAACGTTTCGGTGGTGAGACATCAGGTTCCTTTGTAAATGGTATCCTTGGCAAGATCGCCAACAGTGAAAGCGAAGAGAAAACAGAATGAGAAATGCATATTCTGTAGGACAGGTAAACCGTTACATTAAGAATATGTTTACCCAGGATTATTTACTGCAGAAGATTTATGTAAAAGGAGAAGTGTCCAATTGTAAATACCATACAAGTGGACACATCTATTTTTCCCTGAAAGATGAGACAGGCACATTAAACTGTGTAATGTTTGCTGGACACAGACGGGGACTCGCATTTGCCATGAAAAATGGCGACAAGGTAATCGTAGGCGGAAGTGTAGACGTATATGAACGCGACGGACGCTATCAGATGTATGCAAAAGAGATTACCCTTGAAGGTGCCGGAGCTTTATATGAGAGATATCTTGCGTTGAAGCAGGAGCTCGAAGATATGGGGATGTTTGCACAGGAGTATAAGCAGCCCATTCCCAGATTTATCAAACGTCTAGGTGTGGTAACTGCACCGACAGGTGCGGCTGTTCAGGATATCCGCAATATTTCCTATCGAAGAAATCCCTATCTCCAGATTATTTTGTATCCGGCTCTTGTGCAGGGTGCAGGGGCAGCAGAGAGTATTGTCAGAGGAATTGAGATGCTTGATGTGGCAGATGTAGATGTGATTATCATCGGAAGAGGCGGCGGTTCTATCGAAGATCTGTGGGCCTTTAACGAAGAAATTGTAGCCCGGGCAATTTTTGAATGCCGTACTCCGATCATATCTGCAGTAGGTCATGAGACTGATTTTACGATCGCTGATTTTGTTGCGGACCTGCGTGCGCCGACACCGTCTGCTGCAGCAGAACTTGCAGTGGATGATTACAGGAGTGTTGTTGAGGCGGTGAGCCTTTACAGACAGCGGATTTACCGTGCAATGAGCAACAGGGTAGATCTGTATAGAAGCAAAGTTGAACATTTTCAGACGAAATTCGGTTATCTGAGCCCTGAGAATCGACTGCGTGAGCAGAGACAGCGCCTGGCTGATCTGGAGAATGCGATTCAGAATACAATGGAGAGGAAACTTCAGGAGGACAGGCACAGACTGTCTATTTATCTGGAACGTTTTACAGGGTTTTCTCCTTTAAAGAAACTGAATCAGGGATATTCTTATGTAACAGATAAGACGAAAAAAACACTGACAAGTGTAGAACAGGTACAAAATGGGGATACCATTTATATATCTGTGACAGATGGTACAATAGAAGCACAGGTTGAGAGTACAGTAAAGGAGGAGAGGATCCATGGCGAAGAATGAGAACAGTGAACAGTTACAGGAGGAGAAGCCTCTGGAGGAGATGTTTACAGAGCTTGATCTGCTGGCTGGGAAACTGGAGGATCGCGAGACATCACTGGAGGATTCTTTCAGACTGTACAGACAGGGTATGGAACTTTTGAAACTATGCAGTGAGAAGCTGGATACAGTGGAGAAGAAGATGCTGCAGCTCAATGAGGATGGTACGTTTAGTGAATTTTCAAGATGAATTAAAGAGAAGAACGGATGAAATAGAAGAAATGTTCCGTAGCTTTCTGCCAGCGGAAGAGGGATTTGCCAGAACAATGGCACAGGCGATGAATTACAGCATGCTGGCCGGAGGAAAGCGCCTGCGTCCGATGCTGATACAGGAGACATATCGTTTATTTGGCGGCACAGAGAAAGTTGCAGAGCCATTTATGGCGGGAATGGAGATGATCCATACCCATTCGCTGATCCATGATGACCTTCCTGCGCTGGATAATGATGATTACAGGCGAGGCAGGCTGACAACGCATAAGGTTTATGGAGAAGCGATGGGAGTCTTAAGCGGTGTTGCTTTGCTTAATTATGCATATGAAACGATGTTACAGGCATTTTCACTTACAGAAGACCAGGACAGAGTAATCTGTGCATTGAAAGTGATGGCAGAGAAAACCGGTATTCATGGAATGCTCGGCGGCCAGAGCGTGGATGTAGAGAACGACGGAAAACCTCTTGAAAAAGAGATGCTGGATTACATCTACAGAAATAAGACCTCTGCACTGATTGAAGCATCTATGATGACAGGAGCGATTCTTGCAGGGGCAGATGAGCAGCAGGTAGCTGTGGTAGAAGAGGCTGCCGGAAATATCGGTCTTGCTTTCCAGATTCAGGATGACATTCTGGATGTGACCAGCACAGATGAAGAGCTTGGAAAACCTGTGCACAGTGATGAGAAGAATAATAAAGTTACTTATGTGACACTTTTTGGGATAGAAGAGGCTTCCAGACAGGTAGAACTGCTTTCAGAAAAAGCAATAAAACTGCTGAAAAGCCTGAATAAAAATAATGAATTTCTGTATTTGTTAATTGAAAAATTGATAAACCGCAGAAAATAAAGGAAGGATACAAATGATTCTGGAAAAAATCAAGAAACCCAATGATATCCATAAAATACCGTTGGCCGATTTTGAGCCTCTGGCAGAGGAAATCAGAGACTTTTTAATCCAGTCTGTAAGCCGGACAGGGGGACATCTTGCTTCTAACCTGGGAGTGGTGGAACTGACGCTGGCTCTTCACAATGTATTGGATTTTCCGGAAGATAAACTGATCTGGGATGTAGGACATCAGGCATATACGCACAAGATTCTTACCGGAAGAAAAGATGAATTTAAGAATCTCCGTCAGGAGGGTGGCTTAAGTGGATTTCCGAAGAGAAGTGAGAGTGACTGCGACGCATATGATGCAGGCCACAGTTCCAATTCGATTTCAGCAGGTCTTGGATATGTGCGGGCCAGAGATATTCTGGGTCAGAAACATCATGTGGTTTCTGTGATCGGAGATGGTGCCCTTACCGGAGGAATGGCGTATGAAGCATTAAATAACGCGGCGGAATTAAAGACGAATTTTATCATTATCATTAATGATAACAATATGTCGATTTCCAGAAATGTGGGAGGAATGTCTACTTATCTGAGTGCCCTGAGGACTGCGGAAGCTTACACAGGGATGAAGATGGGAGTGACAAAGACGTTGAAGAAAGTTCCGAAAGTCGGCACCGCACTGGTAGATACCATGCGAAAGACCAAAAGCAGCATCAAACAGCTTTTTATTCCGGGAATGCTGTTCGAGAATATGGGACTGACATATCTTGGACCGGTTGACGGTCATAATATGCGTCAGATGATGAAGCTGTTTAATGAGGCGAAACGAGTGGAAGGACCTGTTGTTGTCCATGTTCTTACAAAGAAAGGAAAAGGATATGGTCCTGCAAGCGCTCATCCGGACAGATTTCATGGAACCGGACCATTTGATATTCATACAGGCCATCCGCTTCAGAAGAAATCTGTACCGGGTTATACAGATGTTTTTTCTAAAGCACTGGTTTCTTTGGGAGAGAAGAATAAGAAACTGACAGCTATTACAGCTGCGATGCCGGACGGAACCGGACTTATAGAGTTTTCCAGACGTTTTCCGGATCGTTTTTTTGATGTGGGAATTGCAGAAGAACATGCAGTGAGTTTTGCAGCAGGACTGGCTCTTGGCGGACTGGTTCCTGTAGTCGCGATTTATTCATCTTTTCTCCAGCGGGCGGTAGATCAGATATTGCATGATGTATGTATGCAGAATCTTCATGTGATTTTTGCTATTGACAGAGCAGGACTGGTAGGAGCAGATGGAGAGACACATCAGGGGTGCTTTGATCTGTCTTATCTGTCTATGATGCCGAATATGACAGTTCTTGCACCGAAGAATGACAAAGAGCTGGAAGAAATGCTTGCATTTGCAGTGGACTGTGACGGACCGGTTGCCATTCGATATCCACGTGGAAGTGCATATCAGGGTCTGCAGGAACATCAGGCACCTGTGGAACATGGTAAGAGCGAAGTTATTCACAGAGGAAAGAAAATCGCAGTACTGGGAGTAGGAAGCATGATTCCATCCTGCCTGGAAGTCTGTAAGGGACTGAAAGAAGACGGTTTTGATCCTACTTTTGTAAATGTCAGGTTTGTCAAACCGTTAGATGTGAAGCTGCTTGATGAGCTTGCAAAAGATCACAGCCTGTTTGCAACCGTAGAAGAAAACGTAAAAAGCGGCGGATACGGAGAGCATGTATCTGCTTATATGGAAGCCTGTCATCCTGAGGTGAGAGTATTATCTGCATCTGTGTGGGATCGTTTTGTGCCACAGGGAAATGTAGACAGCCTGCGTGCAAGAATTGGTCTTGGTGTAGCTGATATCAGACAGGCAATAGAGGATAGTGAGGAATTAAAAAGACAATGAAGAAACGTTTAGATATGCTTATGATGGAACGTGCCCTTGCGCCGTCACGTGAGAAAGCAAAGGCATACATCATGGCAGGAGATGTATATGTAGATGGTCAGAAAGAGGATAAGGCAGGGACAATGTTTCCGGAGACAGTAAAGATTGAAGTTAGAGGAAATACTCTTCCGTATGTAAGCCGCGGTGGACTGAAGCTTGAGAAAGCGATGAAGAATTTTGATGTGACATTAGACGGCAAAGTCTGTATGGATGTCGGTGCTTCTACCGGTGGATTTACGGACTGTATGCTTCAGAATGGCGCTGTAAAAGTATATTCGATCGATGTCGGATATGGACAGCTTGACTGGAAACTGCGTAATGATCCGAGAGTAGTCTGTATGGAGAAAACGAATATCCGTTACGTAGTGTCGGAAGATTTAGAGGGACCGGCAGATTTTTCATCTATTGATGTTTCCTTTATCTCTCTTACAAAAGTTCTGCTTCCTGTAAGAAATCTTCTTACAGATGAGGGCGAGATTGTATGCCTGATTAAACCACAGTTTGAAGCCGGAAGAGAGAAAGTCGGTAAGAAAGGTGTGGTAAGAGATCCTGCTGTTCATCAGGAGGTTATTGAGAAAGTGCGCGATTATGCCATGAGTATTTTCATGGAACCATGTCATCTTTCTTTTTCGCCGATCAAAGGACCGGAGGGGAATATCGAATATCTTCTTCATCTTAAGAAGCATCCGGAAGGAACGGAGGTTACAGACAGTCTGGAAGTATCTGTGGAGGACGTGGTTGCCCAGGCACATGGAGCATTAGACAAATAAGACTGGATCAGGAAGAAACTATGGACAGGTTTTATATCATTACAAACAGTGACAAAGATTCAAATCTTGCGATCACAGGAAAAATTACAGAATATCTGAAGGCACATGGCAGAAGCTGTGAAGTACAGCAGGCCGAAAGAAAGCATGAAGGGGCTTATCATTATACAGATCCGTCAAAGATTCCGGATGATACACAGTGTATCATCGTTCTGGGTGGAGACGGTACACTTCTTCAGGCGGCCAGAGATGTGGTGCACAAAGAGATTCCGCTTCTTGGTATCAATCTGGGGCATCTCGGATTTCTTGCAGAGGTAGATCAGACATCTTTATACAGTTCACTTGATCAGCTGATGGCAGATGATTATGAAGTGGAAGAACGAATGATGCTGGAAGGAAGAGTATACAGGGGAAAAGAACTCATCGGGGATGACATTGCCCTGAATGATATTGTGATCGGCAGAGACGGACATCTTCGCGTGGTGCGTTTTAAGAATTACGTAAATGATGTATATCTTAATTCCTATAATGCAGATGGAATCATTATTTCCACGCCGACCGGATCTACGGGATATAGTCTGTCAGCAGGCGGCCCTATCGTATCACCGAATGCGGCGATGACAATTATGACTCCGATAGCACCTCATACGCTGAATATGAGAAGCATTATTTTTCCTGCACAGGATGTGATCACTGTGGAGATAGGAAAAGGAAGACACTGTGACTGCGAAAAGGGAATCGCATCTTTTGACGGAGATACATTTATTCCCATGGTTACCGGTGATTGCATACAGATTCGTCAGGCGGATGTAAAGACAAAGATTCTGAAGCTGAATCATTTAAGCTTCGTGGAAGTGCTGCGCCGGAAGATGAGAGACAGCTGATTAGCAGGAGGAAATAACGTGAAGGTTGCAAGACATGAGAAAATTATTGAACTGATTCATCAGTATGATATTGATACACAGGAGGAACTGGCATCCAGACTTAATGAGGCAGGATTTAAGGTAACACAGGCGACTGTTTCCAGAGATATCCGTGCCCTTAAACTGACAAAAGTAGCAGGAAAAGACGGAAAATCCCGCTATGCGATCATTAATAATGAATCAGGCAGTCTTGGAGCAAAATATACAAGAGTACTGGAAGATACCCTGCTTTCTATTGATGTGGGACAAAATATCATTGTGATAAAGACCGTTTCCGGAATGGCAATGGGCGTGGCAGCAGCGCTGGATGCCCTGAAATGGCCGGAAATATTGGGTTGTATTGCAGGTGATGATACCATTATGTGCGCTGCAAAGAATGCAGACATGGCACTGGGAGCAGCAGAGAAATTAAGAAGCTTTGTAAGGCTGAATCAATGACAACAACGAGACTAGTTTGGAGGCAATTATAAATGTTAGCTCATCTGCATGTAAAGAATCTTGCACTGATAGAAGAAATAGAAGTTGAATTCGGACCGGGATTAAACATTCTGACTGGTGAGACCGGAGCGGGTAAATCGATTCTGTTGGGATCAATGCAGCTGATCCTCGGGGCAAAGACTTCTAAAAATATGATAAGAGAAAATGCACCTTATGCGTTAGTGGAGCTGCTTTTTCAGATAGAGAATGAAAAAGCAAAAGAAGCATTAAAAGAGCTGGATATTTATCCGGAGGATGGTCAGGTACTTCTTTCCAGAAAAATCATGGATGGAAGAAGTATCAATAAAATTAACGGTGAGACAAGTACAGTCGGTCAGATGAAAGCTGCGGCAGCTTGTCTGTTAGATATTCATGGACAGCATGAACACCAGTCTCTGTTGTATCAGGATAAGCAGCTTGCAATTCTGGATGCGTATGGAAAGAACCGGGTTCTTCCTGTAAAAGATAAAGTATCTCAGGCCTATAAAGAGTACAGTAAATGCAAAGCAGAACTGAATTCCATGAATATGGATGAAGAACAGAGAAACCGGGAGCTTGCTTTTCTGGAATTTGAGATCAAAGAGATTGAGAAGGCGAATCTTCAGCCGGATGAGGATGAGGAACTGGAGCGCCAGTACAGGAAAATGAGTAATGCAAAACTAATCGTGGATTCATTACAGCTAGTACATAATCTTACAGGATATGAGAGCAAAGAAGGCGCCGGTGAGACGGTAGGTGAGGCTTTGAAGGAGTTTTCACATGTAACCCAGTACGATTCAGAGCTTGCACCTATGGCAGAAACACTGACTTCTGTGGATGGTCTGCTGAATGATTTTAACAGAGAACTGTCCGCATATCTGGATGATATGACCTTTGATGAGGGAGAATTTTATGAGACAGAAAGGCGTCTGGATTTAATCAATGGGCTGAAGGCAAAATATGGACGTACGATCGAAGATATATTCTCCTATCGTAAACTTCAAGAAGAAAAACTGGAAAAATTACGTAAATATGAGGAAAATTTACAGGAATTGAAGAACCATCTCAAAGAACTAAAAGATGTTCTTGAAGAAAGATCGGATGAATTATCCCGAATCCGTAAAGAATATAGTAAACAGCTGGAAGAAAAGATTATTCAGGGACTGAAAGATTTAAACTTCCTGGATGTGAATTTTGCCATTGATTTCCAACAGAAGAAAAATTATACAGATAACGGAACCGATGATATTCAGTATCTGATTTCCACAAACCCTGGTGAGAGTCTGAAACCATTGGGCCAGATTGTATCCGGTGGTGAGTTATCACGAATCATGCTTGCACTGAAAGCAATCCTTGCCGACAGAGATCAGATAGAAACTCTGATCTTCGATGAGATAGACACTGGTATCAGTGGAAGAACTGCGCAGAAGGTATCAGAGAAGATGGCAGTGATCGGTCAGCATCATCAGGTGCTCTGTATCACGCATCTGCCACAGATCGCGGCTATGGCTGACAGTCATTTTGAAATTGAGAAACATCTGCAGGGAACGGAAACAATCACCCAGATTCATGTACTCGAGGAAGATGATTCCATCCGGGAACTGGCAAGACTCTTAGGTGGTGCAGAAATCACATCTGCGGTTTTTGAGAATGCAAAAGAAATGAAAGAATTGGCACAGAAACAAAAAAATACAAGATTCAAATAAAATAATTGACCATATACTAAGAGAGGATAATCCTATAACAGATTGTTCTCTCTTATTTTTTTACGGAAAGGATGTGCGCAGGAATGAACAGAAGAAAAAAATACAGATTCTTTGTTATATGTTGTCTGGCATTGGATCTGCTGGCAATATTCTGGCTTGGATATAAGTATCTGGACAGAAAAATTCCGGACGAGATCCAGATATCCAGGGACAGTGGTGAGAGTACTGAAGATGTAACGGAAGTTCTCTCGGCACCATTGGTCACATTTGAAAAAGCGGTTACAGTCTCGCAGGATGGAGGATATATCCTGCCCTGCAGGCTGTTAGGGTATATTCCATTTAAAGAAGTAAAAGTGACACCGGTAGATGAGCAGGAAATCTATGTCAGCGGAAGTACGATAGGAATTTACATGGAGACAGAAGGTGTGCTGGTGATCGACACCGGAGAGATAGAGGATCAGAACGGTGAAATGAAAGAACCGGCGAAGAATCTGGTCAGACAGGGAGATTATATTGTTTCATTTAACGGCGAGAAAATTTCTACGAAGAGAGAGCTGATTAATGATATCGCCGGACTGGATGGGGAAGAAGTTACGCTGGAAGTGAAACGGGAAGGTGAGAGTGTGCCTGTTTCAGTAACGCCGGTAAAGGACACAAAAGGAGACTATAAGCTTGGAATCTGGGTCCGGGATGATACGCAGGGAATCGGAACACTTACTTATGTAGATCAGAATGGAAGATATGGGGCACTGGGACATGGAATCAGTGATATAGACACGGCACAGCTTCTGAATATCAGAAACGGAGCGCTGTATAAAGCCCAGATTCTTGCAATCAATAAAGGAAGCAAGGGAAATCCGGGTGAACTGGCAGGCTTTATCCGCTATGATGACAGGAATATTCTGGGAAGTATTGAGATAAACAGTAAGAACGGAATCTATGGACAGTTTTACAAAGGTGCGGAAGATGGAATCACATTGAAAAAAATGCCGGTGGCATATAAGCAGGATGTGAAAACAGGAGAAGCTTCCGTTTTATGTAACGTCGATGGAGAAGTCAGAGAATATCAGGCAGAGATTAAAAGAATCGATCTGAACCATGAGGATACCAATAAAAGCTTTGTGATACAGATAACGGATGAAAAACTGCTGGAGAAAACCGGAGGAATCGTGCAGGGACTCAGCGGAAGTCCTGTGCTGCAAAACGGCAAAATGGTCGGGGCCATCACCCATGTCTTTGTGCAGGATTCTACGAGTGGGTATGGGATCTTTATTGAAAATATGTTGGGGAAATAGCTTCCCACTGTTTTAGAGTGTGTTTGGAAAACAATATGAAACATGAGCATATTATATTGACTGAATATCATAGCATATTTTATACTCACTAATGAATTATAGCATGGTGCAAAGAATATGGCATAAGCTTTTGGGCATGGGCAGTTCTGGAAGAGGGGATGCTTGTTGATCCACGTATCAAAACGGGAAAGTCTATAATGAAGATCATATTTGATCGAAAAAAGAGAACGCTGCATCCTCTTTATGTATTGATGAACAAAATAGGAAAATCTCATCAGTTGACAATTCCACAGGTAGCCATTGTTTATTGTAGTAATAAAGGAGTTGTACCGATATGTGGATGCAGACGGCTGCAACAGGTAAAGGAACTAAGTCAGGCTGTAAATACAATTCTTACAGAAGAAGAGATAAGGCGTCTGGAAAAGATGGCTGATAAACTTGATGTACATATTCTTGGTTCTGATATGTTCAGGTTTATAACAAGGAAAAATAAATAACAGGTGTGTGAAAAAATCTCCGTCCATATAATACAGACGGAGATTTTTTATTTATATTATAGGAAATTACGCCGTAATGTTCCTATAATATAAAAAAGCCCTCCGGGCAGGATCGCACTGCGGCGAAGAGGAATTACAGTGAGATAACCTTTAAACCCGGAAAACTCCCTGAATTGCATCTGAGACTGGAATGTGATGAAGCCGGGAAATTCAGGGTCTATGAGGATTCTGTTCTTTTGGATGAAAAAGAATATGACAGACAACGGATTGAGAATCTTGCGGATACAATGGGGCTTCAGATAGAAAGAAACAAAATTACTTTAGACAGCAGCGAAAAAGAGATAGAAGATGATATTTTCAGACTGATAGCAGGATGTTACCTGATTTATTTCCTGCATTATTTTATGGAATTGCCATAATTGCTCTATTCTGTCTTATTTGGCTGTGAAATGAGAAAAAATTGTCAACAGGATACTGCTTGATTTATGAGATACTTTCTCAACAGTGGCACGATAATTTTCTTGCATTTTTATACAGATTAGTATACACTAACCAACAGAGTTAACCGAAGTAAACTATTGTGCGATTTGTTCATTTAAACTTCTATTGAAGAACTGAGATGAATCGGAGGATTTTATCCGCTTCATCTGAAATGAGATGATGCACAGATAGCTTCAAGTCAGGGACGAAATGTTTTTTGCCCCTGATATCATATTATAGGAGGAGAAAGAAACAGATGAAGAAAAGAATGGCAATTCTGATGTCTATGGCAATTGCGGCAAATATGATTGCTTCTGTACCGGTATGTGCAACAGACATATTTACAGATTCAATGACTACGGATTCAGCGACCACACAGGAGGCAGATGATGATTCCTTTAGTGATGGATCGGGAACACCGGATTTTGCGGATGAGCAGGAGAATGTACAGGCGGCTCAGGATGGGGGGGCACAAAATGCAACAGAACCGCCGGAGGTGACGGCAGAATATAACAGCGGATGGAGTCCAACATATAAAATAAAAGGACAATTTGGTATTGACTATTTTAATGGTACTCTACAAATATCTGTAAGAAGCAATAATTCAACTGCAAATTTAACAAAAGCATCATCTTCTTTCTTTTTAAAAAAGGGAGAGTATTATATGCATTCAACGGATCAGTATATTCAATTTTCGACGGATTCTTTTGAAGTAAACGATCAGATTGTAATCACCAGTACCGGATACAAGGATCTTACTTTAAAGGTAACAGGAATCGGAAATAACTGGGCTGTTGAAAAAGTAACTTCACAGACTGAACCTGAACAGACCAAAGATGCACCAACATTTGTGGGAGATCAAGTGGAAATTTCATATACAGACTACAAGATCATTAAACCAGCTGATGAAAATACTGATTCTGATTACATCAGTAAAATCACAGAAATATCTGTAGATGGGACAAAATGGGATAAAACAAATTCTGCAGCAGCATTATTTGGCAGAAATGCATATTATCCAGACAGCAGTGAGAATCGTGTTGTATTTGATTCAACTGTACTTCACACTGGAAATGTCATTACAATAAAAAGTGATGGATATAAAGAACTTTATCTTAAGGTAAATGCAGAGGGAAATGCCTTCACAGTTGTTGCAACTGATTCCGATAAAACTAATATTAACGGTGCATCCAACGGAGTGAACACTCTTCATGTCAGATTAAAAGGATACTTCGAAAGCGCTGTTACAGGGCAGAAGAAATACGATGCAGTTTCAGGTGCATCCACTTCTGTTTCATCCAACAAAAACAGTAATGTAGTTGTGGAAGCGGCAGATCTTCCGGATGGGAAGGAACCTGTTGAAGATGACTGGAAGGAGTTAACAAAAACAAGTGTAAAAATTGACACAAGGAATACAAAGGTAAACATTGACAGTAAAAGTGGAATGGCAGGGATGTATTCCACATATGACAGTTCTCTGTCTCTCAGCGGAACTCCTGCTGAAATAGGTACATATCCTGTCAGCGTTACATTGACCGATGAGTCAGGGCGTACAGTAACAAGTAATGAGCTTACTTTCAAGGTTTACAGTACTAATGAAAAACTGGCAGATCATCTGAAGCTTGCCAATGCAACCGAGACTGCAGACGGAAAATATATGTATGATATGGATCCATGGTTAATTCCTGATTTTAATGATACAGATGATATTGTAATAGTCCCGGCAAAGATTAAAGCCTGGTATGGCTCTCATACCAGCGGTACGTATGGAGAACTGGGATGTGCTGTTTCAGAGGGAGAAGCTACAACTCAGACATTGATCATACCGGATGGATGTAACCTTACAATGGTCAATATGAAGGTTCTCAGCAGTGTGAAGGTAAAAGTAGAAAATGGCGGAACATTGAATCTGAGAGATTCTTCCATATATGGACAGATTGAAGTAGAAAATGGTGGAACAATATCTGTCAACCACGATGATTATAACGGAAAATTCCTGACAGGTACTTCCATTAATGGACAGCTGATCCTGAATGATGGAGCGACCATAAAGAATTCTATGATCTACTCCAACACTAATTCCCTTACTGATGGAACACAGGCACGTCACAATACATCACCTGTTGTTGTGACAAATGGAAATGTAAAGGTAGAAGGAAATGTATATATCAAAGGTGATGAAGCTGCCACAGGAACAGATCCTGCCACAGGAAAAAGCTACAGCGGACAGCCGGCCCTGAAAGTCAGCAGCGGGACACTTACTATTGGCGAGGGCAGCCAGCTTGCAGCATACGGTGGAGGAAACATAGCAACTACTTCAGTTGGCGGTGCAGCGGTGATTCTTGACAACGGAAAGATTTCCGGAGCAGGAACGTTGATTGCTGTTGCAGGACGAGGAGATGGTGATAACGGTGGTAATGCAGTTGAGGGCACCGGAAATGTAGAAACAGCAAAAGCATATCTGGAAGGAGGTTCTACTTATTCATTTATGAACAAAAACGCAGAACCAGGTAAAGCGTATACTGAATCTGTCACTATATCTCCTTCTACAAAAGGAACAGCGGTAAATGGTAAAAAAATGACTTCCAACAGTGAATCTGCTCCGGATACATATTGGAGTGACATTATAAAAACACCGGATGATAAAATTCAGAACTGTACCATATCAGACACTACAATCATACAGACCGTAAATCCGACACCATCGGTAAAACCATCACCATCGGTAAATCCGACACCATCGGTAAATCCGTCACCGTCGGTAAAACCATCACCATCGGTAAATCCGACACCATCGGTAAATCCAACAGTAACGCCAGTCCCAACTGTTACTCCGATACCGGATACTTACCCGGAGGGGACTAAGAAAGATAAGAATGGAAACCTCGTCACGCCGGAAGGAATCGTGATCAGTTCAGATGGAACTGTAACACTTCCGGATGGTACGAAGCTGACACCTGATGCAGATGGTAAAAAGCCAACTGTAAATAAAGATGAAACTGTAACAGATACAAAGGGAAATACCTATAGTACAGACGGAAGTATCACAAATTCAGATGGAAATTATACCAGACCTGCAAAAGCAGTTATAAAGAATGTATCTGTTTCCAAAAACTCTGTAGAAATGGTGCTGAATGAAGAGTGTAAGGGTGCTCTTAACTATGATTATGTAATCGGTACCTCTGAGGATATGCTTAAAACAAGACAGTATACAAAGGTCCTGAAAAATCAGGAAGAACTGAAGTCTGCGTTTGCATATATGGATAAGGGAACCTGGTATGTAGCGTGTCACGCATGGCTGAAGGGTGAAGATGGTAAAAAAGTATTTGGACAGTGGTCTGAGATCCATAAAGTAGATGTGAGTGCCATTACGCCACAGACACCTGTAATCAGTAAAGTAACTGTGAAAGGTTCCACAGTGACAGTAAAATATACGAAGAGCAAAAACTCTCAGGGATATGATGTTGTTCTCAGTGACACCCTTACCAGAACTAACGGACAGAAGCGCCCTGCTGTTTCCGGAGAGAATTATTATGTAAAAAAGATAAAAGGAAATACAGTAACTGTTACATTTAAGAACGTTAAATCAGGCACTTATTATATTGGTTTACATGCATGGAACCGTACTTCTGAGGATAATTCAAAAACATTCAGCGAATGGTCAAATGTCAGAAAAGTTAAAATGAAATAAAAATTGTGAATAATGGTTGAATAAATCAGAGGGGATACCGGCAATGCACATTATACATTGCAGTATCCCCTCTGATTTGTTTGGAATGTTGCGGAGATTTTGCTTCCAGCATTGCTTGTGCACGTTCTATCTGTTTGCTGCGGATGGATTTCTGGTAAAGGGCATATTTAGGGGAATAAGTAATGATCAAACGCTGCTGTAACTTTTTAGTGGTATATGGTTCGTCTTTGTAATAAAGTCCTTTGTCGTCTTCGGGCAGTTTTGAGATATCAACAGGTTTATCATCAGATACCCTTTTGAATCCTTGCGGGCTTAAAGCCCATTCTTTCTCTTCTTTTTTCAGCTTTTTAATAGACTGGGTCACAATATAGGCCCGTTCCCCCATATGGTTATATTCCCTGATAGATTCGGATCCCAGACCTGTATCGCTGCAGTAAATAAATTTCTGACATTCAAAATCTTCGAGGATCTTTTGCTCTAATGGTTTCAGCGATGTCTGTTCGTTTGAATGACCGCGCGTCGCATTCTCGTTACTTCAGTGATGAGTTAGACGCGCAATTTTTTTGTTAAAAAAAGAACGTATGTTTACAGAATAAGATATCTATGGTACAATTTGTTCATAACAC